>Ga0209700_103983_pt1 | contig 27432 bp, 23 predicted proteins | sample SiratroredBW_FD_187528 | JGI IMG/M metagenome (GOLD analysis project Ga0209700, IMG submission 187528) | Root nodule microbial communities of legume samples collected from California, USA - Siratro red BW (SPAdes) (version 2) | ecosystem: Host-associated > Plants > Roots > Nodule | place: USA... | reverse complement strand
TTTGTTTTTACTTGGTTTTTTTTTTTTTTTTTTGCTAAATGCTGGATATTCTGTTCTGTAGATGAAAGATATCCAGGGCAAGCTTGTCCATTTTGAAGATTTAGACCTGCTGATGGAAAAAGAAAGCCAGCAGCTGGAGCAAATGCAAAATATGTTTTTCCTTGATCAGCTTACTCTTTTATTTAATAAACCATCTGCTCCAAAAACCGGGGATTGTCAAGAAGGCAATAGTGTAAAGACGAACCATGATTGAGAAGTCTCAATTAGCTATTGATCTTAGGCTTAGCGAATGTATTCAATATTTTTTTTGGCTGTCTCATGGGACTGCGTTCAATTTCCTGCAACTCTATCTTGCTTGACAGGGTCTTTTTAATTTTTCAACCAATTATACATGTACATGGTTATCCTTTGCTTGGTTATGTAGACAGAATGTAGGAAATGAAATGAAAAGAAGAAAAAATAAAGCCAAAAATAGAAGTGATAAAATGATGATTATCCCTCAGTTCTGGTTGTGACGAAAATTTGAAAAAGGAAAGTGCAATTATGTTAACTGCACTCTTTAGCATCATTTTAGTTGAAGAAAAAAATAAGTATAAAAAAGATGAGTGAATAGTTAAAAAAAACTTACTTGGGTTTTTAGTGATTAAGGACATAAAACGAAGAGGAAAAAGGTTGTAGTTGAGGAAAAAAATGTATTATTAGGAAATGCATTGAAGCAATTTTATAAAATGGGTAAAGCTTATGATGTTGTAGCATTCTTTTGCACTTTTAAAGATATTTTCTCCGTTTTTATACAGTAGTTGTTTTTAGAAAAGTGTTTTTTATCTCTAATTTTTAAAATTTTAAAGTAATATTTTTTCATTTATAATTTAATTTTATTATATACTGAAAATTGTTTAGAGAAAAGATAGCTAATAAGTAACTTTTTTAAAAATTATATTAATAGTAGATGAATTGTTTTTTTTTAAGATTTGAGTTAAGGAATATTAAACCACTATTATATAATAACGGAGAAAGAGAGTTTCAATTCAATCGAGAAATTCGACAAATTGTTCATTAAAAAAAAATACCTATAAAGAATTTGAATGCTAAAAGAAAATTGGTTATAAAAAAATAGAAAAAATAAAATAAATACTTAGTCATTTCAGAGACAAATATTCATTTGAACAAAATAACTTGTAATAGTAAAAAAAGTAAAATTCCATTGTTTTTCTTTTCAGGTACTAAAAAAATTAAATATTTGGTTAACTAAAAAGTCATATTTAAAAAAAATCATAAGAAAATATATTTTCTATATATTATTTGTATTCCAAGGTGTATTTACAGCTTTTTCTTGAATCAACAAAAAATAATTTTTAAATAAATTAATTTAGGATAATGAAACAAATTTAATTTTAAGGTACATGTCTTTATTTTTGAAATGAAGGAAAAGTATGTACTTTTAAGTATATCTCTAATGGATGAAATTGTGGGGTGCAATCTAATATCATGTTTAAAGGTGTATTATTGTGAGATTTTGTCCCAATAGTATAATTCTAAATAACTCTAGAGGCCATAAACATTTTTATATATTTCTTATTTGCACTCAACACACCAATATCAAATTAAAGAATTAAATGGTAATATATTTCTTAAAACATTGTGTTGTGTAATAGAGTTATTTAAATGTTACTTCCTCTGTTTTTCTGTTAGAAAAATTAAGAAATATTATAAATTTTATTATTTTAATAAAATAATTAGAAAATTTTCTGTTTTTCTTTATTTTTATATTACCACATATATAATAATTAAAAAACTGATGAATAGTAAGAATATAAATGACAAAAAATAGTTAATATTATCTAAAACTTTGATTATAAAAACAAAACATATTTCAAAATATTTTTAAACTTTTTTATTTAATTATAATTTTAAATTTGAAGACAACATTAATTAGTTTTTTATTATTTATATCTGAAATATTTTATCAAAGTTAAGAAAACTGATTGAATTTCATAATTCTTTTTCAAGACATATCCAATCAAGGTTACACATAAGACATGGAAGAATGAATCTGAATTCAACTCTAGTATGCCATGACAGAGCAATAGCACCACGCTACTACCAATAACTTCTTTCCTACTTGTTTCAGTTAACGCGAGCTTTTATCATAGGCACTTACTTTCACAGTTAAACATCTTATCAATTATGCAAATTGTCGATTACGGACACTCACTGTATATTACTTTGATTCAACAATTTTGAAGGAAATGTTGTCATATTTATCATACCAGTCCCACCTAAACTGCCATTTCTAGTTTGAGAACAATGACAGCAAAATACTGAGGGAACCCATGAAAGAAAAGATCTAGGTACACACAAATCCATATTGGAATACAAAAAAAATTGAAGGGTTGTGAGAAAATTTCTTCCTTGTCATGACAATTTCTTCATATGAACCTAAAAGATGCCACTACCTGCAGAATCGAAGTGGAAGCTCAATTTCAATAAATAACTTAGAAGCAACTTCAACTTATCCACTAGATGTCTTGGATCATCATAGCTTCATAACCTTCGTTCTATTAAATAAAGTATTACTTAAAAAAAAAAAAAACAAATTCACCTTCTGAACTTTTGAAGCATATTTGTCTGTTTCCTCTTCCACAAACTGCATCATGCATAAGCAGAATTAGACAGAACACATAGTTATAGATATTGCAGTGTATCTTGTGAATTGCAATGAGGCCACAAACCTGTCCTGTCACCGTATACAGTCTGTTATACCAACCATTTGATGCCATCCCAATAGCTGAATATAAATATCTCCGACTCTCGCCAGGACTTTGCAGCCAATACTCGATGTAATAAATTCCTGAACCATTTTGGAACTGAATTAAGCACTTAAACTGTGGTATTTCCCCACGTTTTCAGAACTTTGGGAAAGTTTTTCTATGGCTCATTAAGCTCATGTTAACATATGAACAGGGATGTAAAAGACTAAAACATATGTACCTTAAGAATGGTTTCCACATATATGTCACATTTGGAGTATAGTTACATAAAAAGAGAAGGACACAAGTTTTACAACATCCTTATTTTTTCCTAACCAACTTCAAAAGCAAAAGTACACACCATTAGATGATCTACAATCTATGAGTTTAGCAGCCACACCCGGGGGTCTTTGCCAGCTTCTGTCTAGTCCACTAACCTGTTGAATTCATTTTAACCAAATAGAGAGAAATTTTGGCATTAATTAGAATAATAAGAAAGAAAACTCCAAAGCAAGTAATAATGTTAAATCTTATCATGAAATCACACCAGAGTCTGAGCAAACTCATCAACTTTGCCAAAGGATTCCATTCTAGTGAAATCCGGTCCCAGCCCTGTGATCGCAACGCTCACTGAAGCCAATTTAATTGGCAAATAAGAAGAGAAAAATAATCAGAAACACAAATTGAAAAAAAAAAATAAACGCTGAGAATAATACCATTGGAATTGGATGCTTCTGTTGGATAAAAGGCAGTTATTGATTTAAATCCATTAGACTCTCCATTTCCCAGTTGCCACCCTGATTCAGCCATAAGAACATAAGGAGTATAGAATCCAAGAAACTTTTACTTCAAAGCTTGCAATTCAATTCAAATTCACCTTGGGGAATTTCAATCTTGAACTTGTTCTCATCGTCAGTGTAGACACGAACATCCTCAGACACGTCTGAGACTCAAAAACACATTCAAGAAAAACATCATACGATGCATATAGCTCATTTATTAACAAAACATAAACACAGTTCCACAAATGCTTTTGTTAATGTTTTCAATCAGAGTTGAAGATTCATTTTTATTATAATCTGCCTAATGAGACATAGATTATAAAGATGAAACTATAATAACACTAAAAACGTCTATGAAACTGGATTCAAGTTTTGTCTTTAAAGTTAGAGGACAAAGAAACATAATTTAATTTAAATAAATGAAAAAAAAAATGAGAAAACCACCACTGAGTGCCAATGCATTAGGGACTACAAATGCAGGTACTGCCACTGCGGTGTGCAGAAGAAGTTGCCTCCTGTTAACCCCACCTCCTTCTTCAATGGAAGAACTGAAAGAACAAACACAGATATAAAGACCATGTTGTTTGTGCATGAAGAAAGATTGGAAATGATGGGAATTGAGAAGCAAAAGGGAATACTTGAATTCTTACAGTAAACATGACTTGGTTTTGTGATGCTCCAAAGATACAAGAAGCGAAGACCCTGAACAAAAACCTGAGCGAGATGATCACTGATGTTGAAAAGCATGAAAATTGAGTTAATGGGGGAAGGAAAAGTTGGACCTTTCTCTGCCTGAGAGGGTATGAAGTTGCAGAGCGTGGGTCGCACGTGCACACCACAGAACCAGGAAATGGAAGCCATTCCTTTCAGATGAGCTTCTGTGTCTTCATTTCTAATTTTGTTAATTTTTGCAATTTTTAAAACAATAGTATTTCGACTTCTCCTAAATATCTAAGATTCTGGTTGGTTTTGTCATAATGTTTTAAGAATTTAAAAGTTATTTACTAGAATTTAAATACTTTACCAAAATTTTTTTTAATGCAACTTAAAAAAAATCAAAATAAAGAGGGAGAAAATATATTTGAGAGAGAAACAGAGAGAGTGTGAGAGATAAACAGGTAGGGGAGAATATAAAATAAATTATAGCAGTGTATGAAATATATTTCGTCAATAAATTATATGAAAAATAAATTTTGTCAACTCAACTTTTAAATTACAATTATGTATCATTATTCACGGAGATACAAAGAATTTTATATTAATATAAAAATTTGTAAATATAATCAAATGTAAAGTGAATTTTCAATATAATAATTTAATTCCAACAAAATATACTCCAATAGAAATTTTTGGATGATGTAGTATTTAATAAGAATTAAAAAAATTGATAAATTCTATTGGATGATGTAATATTTAATAAAAATTACAAAAAAAAAAAAGTTTGATCATTTCCAGCTAGAGTTGATAATTATGATAAGATTCATTTGTCACCCATATAAATCAGAGTTTAAGAGGTGCATACTTATAATTTTGAGATAAAATTTTGAATACAGACTTCTTATACCTAATGCTTGCAATAACATATGAAGGGTCTACTAAAACTAACATAAACAAATTTTATTTATTGTATTAACATGGATGCTGATGAAAATATTCAAATTATGTTCAACTGGTCTCAAATCATCTAACATAAGTTTGATACACTTATTATCTCATATCACTTCATTGAATTTGCAATTAAAAAAATAAAAAATATAAAGTTCTATTGTAAAAAGATAAATAGAATTTATGGCCCAAAATTTAAATTCATATAAGGATTCTTATAATCTTTCTACAAAAGTTAATGGGTATATTTATATTATGAACTAAGATCACTTAAATAAATCATTCATGTTACTTCAGATAAGAATAAAAAATCATCAGTTACAATAATCATTTACAGATATGACCTTGCAAGATGACATATAAAGCAAAAAAATAACAAAAGATCAACCAAAAGATTTTACAAACTTATCCATTCTAATAAGGTCAATCAATTTTCATATCAAATAATGTTAAAAAAAACATTAAAATTATTTTTTTGATTAGTAAAAAAACTAATCAGTTTTAAAAGAATGATGATTAAAAATTTGTGAATTTATAGTAAGATAAATTTATAATAAAAAATTAAGTAAGTCTTCATAAATAAACTCAAAAAAATAAAAGATTACTAGAAATATAGTTAGATTTCCAGTCAGATTTTTTTTTGGAATATATATATATATATTACTTAAACTTCTCTTATAAAACTAAATATAAATACAAATTTATTCTTGTTTTCGGTAAAATAAAATTATACTAAATAAATCTTAAAAACACAAATTTCAATGCATTAGTCTAATAAGTAGTATAAAGAACATTCCCTAAGTTTTAATATTTGTGTAATATTATTTATACAGTGCAATTCTTGAGATATATTATCTATTAAAGAACAAAATAATAAGTATTCTGACTATTCCTTGAAAAGTATTTAATGATATAATATAATAGAGTATTTTCAATTAACTATTAATATTATTTTTCTTATATAAGGATAATATAGTAATAATTAATATTATTTCAATATTATTTACGAAGTAAAATATTTAATTATATCTTTATAGCATACCATACTTGAATATAATTTTTTCTCAGAGATGTTATAAACATTAATATAGCATACTATTAACTATAATTGACCGTAATTCTTTATTTTAACAATACTATAATATATATATATATATATATATATATATATATATATATATATATATATATATTCAATTATAGTATGCTATGAAGATATAATTAAATTTTTGTAATGGATTAATATAAATGAATTATAGTAATATAATTTTTTTAAGTGAAATATATATATATATATATATATATATATATATATATATATTTTTTTTTTTTTCAGAATTGTTAACATCTGTTGTATCAACATTTTGCAAATTATTGACCATATTCATTGACAGTTTGATTTTATAACAAATACATAAAATATATTTAACATTTAATTTAGTAAAAATATTAATGAGTAATATAAATGTAGATTAATTACTCTATTACATTTAAAAAATATTAACCATATATTAATTTTATATTAAATTTTAAAAAGTAACATGCAGGTGGACTCCACATATAGATTAATAGATATAACTTATTTTATTAATTATTACTGGAATTATATTATGTTAAAAGATTTATATACTATTTTCTTTTAATTCACTAAAATTTAATATTTATATAAATTTTAATTATATTTTTAAAAATAACACACACATATATGTGTTTATATATATATATATATATATATATATATATATTATAAAATATAAAACAGAGAGTGTAAATAAAAACACAATAAAGATAAATTGAAAAATAATTTTACTAAAAAAACAGTTACAAAAAGAGTTATTTATTGATGACTCTATAAATTGTGTTTTACCTATCGGTTTAACTTGTATTTTATAATTATATATAGAAAAACTTTAAATGTTTTCAGTTTTAATATTTAAAATATTTACTTATGCATGCATAATAATTATGAAACTGAAATTTTTTAAATAAATTTAAATATTTATAAGTTAGCACATTTTAATATTAAAATGCCATAAATAACATTAAAATAGCAGTCAGTATTAAAAGGTTATAAATAACATTAAATGTTTTATTTAAAAATATGACTGTTAAAATAAATAAACTGTTATATTTTTAATATGCTATTATGTCATTATGATTTAAATTAAATTTATTTTATAATAATGTTATAATTTTTTTAAAAATATTATCATTTTTATAATTTTTTTGAAAATTTAAAATAACAATCTTTATCAGTATCTATAAGATGCTTTCATTATAACTAATTGTTTTTTACTGTAAAAAAGTTATCATCTGAATTATCATTACTATTATTTCACATTCTATACTTCTATGTGAAGTATTATGTATGAATTGGAATATATATTAACATTAAAATTTCAATTTTATATTAGAAAAACTTAAGTTTCCTTAACTTATAACTATAGATAGATAGATTATTTAGAAATTACTTAAATGTTTTCAATAACATAGTTTATTAACTATCAAATCAGTATTATTTTATTATGCATATAAATATTAATATTATGCATTGCTACTTTAAAAGTATTTAATAATATAAAATATCAATACTTATGACTACTAAAACTAATATTTATTTTATAAATAAAATATTAATAATTTATATTTGTTTAGCCTTGTTCATACAGTAATTATTTTAATTATATTATATAATATGGTATTAGGTATTTTAAATTAAAGTATCTGATATATATATTAACAGCATAATAGGTATTATATTTACCAGTTTTTTTGGGTACAATTATAGTTACCAATTTGAAAAAGTTCAATAATATAATACATTATTATTAATTACCCATCAATAATAATTTATTATCCATTAATAGAATAGTAATAACTAAAATTATTTCAATATTATTTAAGCAGTAAAATGTATTTAATTATTCCATATGATATTGACTTTTGCTATAAAAAAGTCTGGTATATAATAAAAATTATATTAAGTATTATAATTATTTTGTTAATTTTAATTTTAAACATATTTATAATATACTATATTTGAGTATAAATTTTTTCAGAAATATTAACTTCTGGTTCTGTCAACATACTTTGTCAATTTCATCCATTTTGTAATATATAAAAGTCACTATATGTATTAATATTCATTTCAGTAAAATTAGTGAGGAATAATAAAAGTATAATAAATATACAATAAATTTGTGAGTTTATTAATATGTTTAAACTAACTGTTTCCCAAGTACTTATAAGGAAAAACATATATTAAAATTAATTTGTAAATTTATATATTTCTATTTATGTAAATTAATTTTAATTTATTTTTGTGAGCCCTTAAATATAAAGTTGAAAGAGAGGGACAAAATGGACAGATGTCAGGAAGGGCAGTGTATGAACAGGATAAGCTTATCAAAACTGAATCTCATTCTTTTTTGTACCAAACCAAACCCTATTTTATAACATTTTTTTACCTCACTTTCAAAATACTAATTAATTAATATTATACCACAAGGGGTATACCTGGAAAAACATTTTCAGACCCATTTAAGAATAAACTCAGAAAAATAAAATAGAAAACAAATCAAAACTATTGTGAGAAGGGGACGCCATCATCGCGTTTCTATCCTAAATCTCACCATTTTCTCTGTCATAATTCTCAATCTCAGCAATTTTATTTTCCTCAAACTCATTGGTAAGTCTCAGATATTTTTTTTTTATTTTTTCTTATGTCAGCAATATTCCTCTTCAATATTTTTCTGCCTTTATCTTTTAACCTGATTGTTTAAAAAAAACAATCTCTTCTATCAAAAATTGAATATTTAATATAAACCACAATTTTAGTTGAAAATTATCTTCAATTAAACTCACAATTTCATCCAATTTGTGAAGATTTTTTTACTGTTTTGCTAGATTGCAAAATTAGGGTTTTGCCCCTTGTTTTCCCTCTTTCCTTTGGGGTTTAGAGTTCAGAATTTACAATCCAGTGGAAGATTTATTGAAGAGGAAAGTAAAACAATGTGTGCGTTTCATTTATGAGCAACACCTATTGGATTTTGAAATTTGAATTTGAATTGTGTAGATGTACTATGAGAGTAGAAAAAGGAAAAATGATGATTGTATTGTATTGAGGGTGTAGAGAGAGGGAGGATTTATGAAGTTACCATTTATGATAAGACATACCATAATAGGATCACCCTAGGAGTTATATTAACCTCAGTTGAAACAAATGTTCAAATTGCAGTTCTTGAATCTGCACTGAGACCTAAACATGAGCATGTCGGGATCGGACATCGTGACGAGGGAACAATTCACGGTTGGGATTCACAACCCTCAATCCCAACCGCCACAACAGCAACAACCTCAACTTCATCAAAACATGCGGATGGACTATGCTGCTGCTGACGGCGCCGCTGTTTTCGCCGCCCCTACCATCAACATCAACGGCGGAGATTCCTCTCCAGTGAGCGTGCCTCCGGGCTTGGGCCTGGGCCAGGCCCATCCCCAGGGCATGGTGGGTAACTCCGCTGAGTCACTCAAGAGAAAGAGGGGAAGGCCCAGGAAATACGGGCCTGATGGTGGCATGGCCTTGAGCTTGAACACCACACCTCCTCATGGCGGCTCCGCCGTGCCTGTTGGCCATTCCGGTGGGGCATTCCCGGCGGCTCCTCTCTCTGATTCTGCCTCAGCCGGCACTGGGAAGCGTAGGGGCAGACCTCGTGGTTCTGTTAACAAGAATAAGAAAAGCTCAAAGTTTTCTGGTGACTGCTTTTTCCTTTCTCTTCAATCTTCCCCTCACTTATCTTCTTGCATGTTGTTTTATAGAGTATGCTTTACTGTTTTTTTTTTTTTTTTTTTTTCCTTGTTTTGTTTTCAAGGACATGTCTTATTGTTTTTTATTTCTTAGTTTTTGCTTCCCTCACCTTCGGGGTGTGTGTCTATGGAAGGGTATATTTGTTTATTATTTATTTATCTATATATAATTTTTGGATCTATAATTCCATTGGGTTATCGGTTCCCTGATTTTGAAAATTACTCTTTTGCCCGCATGTCATGTGCTGTTGTTCCCATTCGTTTAGTGCATTTTATTTTTGTTTTCCGTGAATGTGCGATCTCTTATTTTCTGGTGTCCAATGGTATGTTGGATCTATACTTGCTATTTTAGATTGCTGCTTTCTAATTTATATCTAATATTATTTTGAAAAAATGTGTTGGTTCTGCTTTGTGATGGAATCTTTGTGCAGGGCCAGGAGCTTTCTTTACTCCGCATGTCATTACCGTGAAAGCTGGAGAGGTATCTGCTTAATCTTACAAAATGCTATCCGAAATGCGTGAACTGAATCATTTTCTTTGTTACTGCTGTGTGGTATTTTTTTTTCTAGATAATTTTGTTTTCTTTGTTTATGTATTCCTTGTTCAGTAACTTCTGTTGCATGCCTTTAATTAAAGCTGTAATTTGATAACTTTGATGAATGTTGTTGTTTGTGACAGTGATATTGTGATCAATACATTTTTTTGCTTGCTTCTTTTGTGAACTTTATGAAACTTGATTGCAAAGTAGGAGCTAACTTAGATTAGATATTTTGTAACTTTGTATGGATCACATAAATGGAAGATTTATCTAGAAAGTGTTATTGCTTGTACAAGACACCCAGTGACAATTTGATCTTTAAAAGAAAGAAATGAATTATGTATATGATGGAAGTTGGTGAAACACTGAATTTAATTATTAAATTTTTAAGAGTTTATCATTTAGGAAGAGAAAGCGAGTTAACTTACTAATTATTTTTTATAAATGAACTCGGATAAACTCTCTAAAATTATGGTAAACTTATATAAACTCTTGAGTCTTAATATAATATTTACCCTACTTCATTTTCATATTAAGAGCTTATAATGATGTGAATTTATATATGATTTAGTCATCTATGTAGTTTTATTTTACTTAGCAGTAGTGTAATGTCACATTTTATTATTGTTATTTGCTACTTTTCTTTTTATGTTGGAAATATTGAATTATTATTGTGTTAAGAGTATTATGTTATGTGTTTGTCATTGATAAAAAAAGTATCATCTTTTACATTGGGTAAACGTTTATGAGTGTACCACTTGATTCTACAAGTATTGTTCACAAAAATTCCACAAATTTAACATAAATTTTCGAATTTGAAAACCTTGATCTGATGTATAGATGTAAAAATGCTATGACTTTTTAATTATATCTTTGTCTTTAGGGAGAATAAAAGGGGTGGTAATCCCGGAGCATTTCTGATTGGATTCTGCTGGGACCTAATATTGTTTTTTTTTAATGTATATTTTGATATTCAGGATTTGTCAGCAAGAATTATGTCAATTTCCCAGAGTGGTGCAAGAAATATTTGCATCTTAAGTGCAAATGGATCCATATCTAGTGTGACACTTAGACAGCCTGCCTCCTCTGGTGGAACTGTGACTTATGAGGTTCATCTTCAAACTAAAATTATGTTTTGTTACTCTAAATGTTTTTGTCTATCTGTTGCGGATCATTTTTTACCAAATTTTTCTGTTCTGTTATTTTATGAACTTTCATTTTAAACATTTTATTAATGCCGGAAATGTCTGGCCATTGATTATAAAAATTTATGATCATGTCACACAATAAGCTAGTTGCATGCCCATAGTGGACAAGTTGACATGCTCTTAGTCTTTTATATATTGTTTTTTTTTGGTTTTCAGGGGCGATTTGAGATCTTATCACTTGGTGGTTCTTTGTTTCTTACTGAAAATGGTGCTCATGGCGAAAGGGCTGGGGGCCTGAGTGTGTCCTTGTCAGGGCCAGATGGCCGCGTCTTGGGGGGCGGTGTTGCAGGTCTTTTGGTGGCTGGCTCCCCTGTTCAGGTGCATTTTCTTTATTGATTAGTGTATGTTTTGTTCCAACATTATTTGAAGAAGAAAAACTGTCCACAAGTCTATAGAAAGCTCATTCTCCTTCATCTTTAAGTGCATGTTAACTTAGCTTTGCGTGTGTTTGTCAGTTTGTTTGGCCTCTAAATGTGGTGTATATTTTTGCAGATTGTTTTGGCTAGTTTTGTTTCCGATGGCAAGCAAGTCAAGATAGCAAAGCGGATGAGGAATGTATCTGTCCCAGAAAAGGTTTCCACAGCTGTTGGCCAAAGCAGCTCACCATCAAGGGGCACTCTCAGTGAGTCTTCTGGTGGGGTCGGGAGTGGGAGCCCACTCAACCAAAGCACAGGAGACTGCATCAACAACATCAACAACACCACCCCAACACATGGCTTTTCAGGCATGCCCTGGAAGTAGAACTTGACTCCCATCTCATCACTGTTTTCTGTAGTGTTACATCAAGTTCTACTCACTTGCCATGGTATTACTTTTGTTTGTCTTCAATGCTTTAAGCATTGAAGTACGCCTGTTACATTAGCTTTGTGTAATATTAGTTGGAGGATTAACATTTGAAGGATGAAACATGTGGTCTAGTAACTTAATTTGGTTAGATATTGCGACAGATATTAGTGTATGTGCACTTGGGTGATTCAAGAGGTTCTGGCAGGATGTAGTTGTGTTCTAGAACTGTGTAGGATCATGATTAGATGGCGGGGACTTTCTCATCTGTTTGTTGTAATTTGTTGTCGGTCCATGTGCCCAAACTTTCTCCAGTCGCCTAGTTGTTTGGTGGTAATAATATTTAATCTAGTTAGTCTTTCACCCTGTCTTCGTAATTTTATGATCATTATTACTAGGGTGTTACGTTGTTTGTACTATTTCCTTTTCTGTTTACATTGGTCATCATGCACAAACATTTTGCTGCATAACATCATCAAATCTAACATTTGTTTTTCAGAGATTTTATATGAAATATAAACGAATTTTTGTTTGGAAAGTTATAAAAAAATGTATTTTATTTGGAAAGTATAGTTTTTTTTTTCACTGAAATCATTCACATAATTTGTTCGAAATCATTTGAAATATGTTTACATCTTTAAAACTGGATCTTTTTTCAAATATAAGATTTTCTAATGTAATAAATGTTAAAACAAAGGGCCCTCATTTTGTTAGATCAACAGGGCATTTGTAATAGTATGATCTATTTATGACATGACCTAGTAGAGTTAAACTTCATTTACACCTTTAACTCCTGATATTTGTAGCAACTTTTGATCCAACAATGGAATAATGAAAAGTCCCATTAATGTATGACATGGAAAATGCCACATTCGCACAAGGGAATAATGTAAAGAGTCAATCATTTTATTATCACATAGAAAAGGTTACATTGTTTGATTGTTTGTATGAGCAAGCTGAAATAACCAGACACTGAGAATGGATTAGTAAAAGGAAAAAAATTGAGAGAGACAAGAATGGAGGGAATCTTTTTGATCTTATTTGTTCTTGGTAGGATAAGAAGCCATCTTATAGATTCCACAGATTCCCTCGGGCTTTCCGATGTTTCTCTTCATTCTTATGTACCCTTTCTCTCCCCACTTAGATCCCCATGAATTTTTCACTATGATATAATCCACGCCTTTCGAAGATCCGTATCCAACAGCTGCAACTCCGTGATCTAAGTCAGTTCCGCAATGTCCATCGAAAACACCCTGAATATAGCGATCAATTAAGCACATTGTATTAAAATTAGTTTCTTCTATAAAAAATAGCCATATCTGCCATAGCAATAGCACATAGTTCATAATATAACGTACCCCACTGTAAAATTGGAAGTCTCTGCTTGAAGCCTCTATGGCCACACTGAGGGGTTGGTTCGCAAGAGCCTTCAATAGGCTCTGTTCATTGTTTTGAGGCACGTCATGGTACCCGCTAATAGTAACAACTTCAGTTTCTTCCTGCCCATGAAACAAGCGAAAATAGGTTAATAGCCAAGTTTATGATCTTATAGCAGTGCTAGTTAGGTTAAACTTGAATTTTGTTTAGCTTACCTTTGTCATCTCGCAAGTACCTTCCTCCATAATGTAAGGATAGTCTTCCTCTTTGTGAAGTCCACCGTTTTCTACTATAAAAGAGAATGCATAGTCCATGAGACCCCCATTGCAACCGCTGTTGTAAGTTCTGTCACAGTCAATCAATTCTTGCTCAGACAATGATGTTAAATTTCCCGTCACAATTTGGTTTATTCCTTCAACCGCTGCAACAGTGGAAAATGCCCAGCAGCTGCCTGCAACAAAATCAACATGGTAACCATCTTATTAATGGCTAGATGATATCATATAGAGCTGTTAATCTCTATTTAACAAGAATTAATATTGTGTCCCGTAGAAATTAGCTAGAATCTCAAACAATATAGTAATTTCATTGATCTCAAATAATATAATAATTTCTTGAGTAAGACCATGAACAATATATTATGATACTTACCACAGGAACCTTGGTTCTTGACTTGGGTTACAGCACCTTTCTTTCTCCAGTCCACTGACTTTGGCAATTCAACATCTTTGTAAATGAACTCTTCTGGGGATTCTCTCCTTCTAGAGTAGTCAACCTTGAGCCCCAGATATTTGTTCTTAAACTCTTGGTGGCTCAAATCAGCAAACTCATTCAAGCCAAGCCAGTAGTTGCTGATCACGTTGTTTCTCTCGTCTATGTGCTTTAAGTTGTCCTTGAAAATCTCGAACCTTAGCAGCTTCTCCTCAATGCTCTCGTAAATCTTGCCGTGTCTAGACATCCATGATTCAAAGAGCTCAATGAGCTTATCCATGGACTTTAAGTCCTCCGATGAGTAGCCCACAATGGAGAAATCGCGTCCAAAAGCCAAAGGCAAGAATAGGCAGAAGGAGCAGGCAAGGACAAGTACATTGGAGGAGGGGAAAGCCATGGCTATAGTTATTGAAATGTGAATACAAGAAAGAAGTGAATAGGTAAGGGATGAGGAAGAATGGGGAAAGAGGACATCATATATAGAATAATTTTACTTTGACACTACCCTAACAATATTACACCATTTCACTCCTGAATTTTATAATAAAATATTATATTTTAATAAAATAATATTATTTTTTAGTGTTAAATAGGAATAAGTCACTGTATCTAGTATTAAACTATCATCTCCCTTCTATATATAGGTTGTGTACGGTTTTAGATGTTGGAATTGTTACCAAAGTACACCATGATATGAGTATTAGACTTCAAGCATGCACGTTCTTTTGACGTGGCTTTACATCAAAGCATAATAATATATCACATGCCGTAATTGTGTGGCAGAAGATAGTGTATACGATAGAATATTTATTTCGGTGCAGTAGGAGAACTTTCACATATTTATGGTGAATAATGGACTTAAACCTAGCTGAAAGTATTCACATACTGTATATTTTACTTATGTTTCGGTCCACTAGATTAATACAAGACAAAGACTTAAAAGGTTGACAGAACACATAAATAAAATATGTATCTTTCTGGTGAAAGGTGAAAAAACGTGTTATAGAAGGATTACTTGGTTGAGATTTTTCCTTGCAAGAACAACAACTGTATTTAAAATTTTCCACAATAAAGTTGAAAGAAAACAATAGTCCTTGTTTATGCCCCTAAAATTTACACTACACTACCAATGATTTTCAATTTCAACACAGATATTTACGTGAGATATATGTTAATGCAGTAACAACGAGTCTAATTTAATAAAGTTAAAATCATACATATATATAATTAAAATAAAAATTAGTTCATATATAATCAAAATGACAGTACTTAAAATATCAAGTACAATTAGTTTTTAATACTTTTTCATGCAAAATAAATTCAAGTTTATGATCTGGTATAAACTCTCGCGAGTTTCACGACACATCATGTCAATATAGTGTAGTGTTAATAAAACTGTTCTGTCAAAACACTGAACTACGTTAATAATAGCATCACTTCAATAATGTTACATCATTCTGAACTAGGGTACATACAATCTCTGAACTTATCACTTATTTGGCCATAATTAGTATGCATGAAGATAAAATTAAATATCACTCTGAAAGATTTGTCCATATCTACCAGCACTCGGGTGATTGAAGAGGTTCAGCAGAATCAGGTTTGTTCTAGGAGATCATGAGATGTGGTAAAGTTGTCATCGGTACTTGTAATTTCTAGTCGACCCACGCCAAAACTTTGTCCTTAATATAGTTGTTTGGTGTTAATCTATTTAGTCTTCACTCTTTCTTCACAGTTTTATGATGATTAGTATTAATTACATTAATTAGTGGGGGTTTGTTGGTCAAAGATAGAGTAGCAGGAGTTCTTTATTCTATTTCTTATTCTATTAAGTTAATTACATTGTTAACATAACATTATGAAAATTAAGACTGATTTTTAAGCATTTTGAAAATTTAATTTTAAAGTTGCGTAAAAAAGTTTATTTATTTGTATAATACAAATTCTTTTATAACAAGCATCGTTATCTTGTAGAAGTTATTAAAAGTAATTGCTCAAAATACTTAGAAAAATGGTTTTATTTTCAGGTTTTGATCTTTTACAAAATTTTAAACAAATAGTAAAAATTTTAAATGTCATTTTTGTTAAAAATTAAACCATCTATAATAAATGTTGAAACAATGGATTTTTTTCACTCATACTTTTGTTATTGTATATTTTGAATATCAATTATCAGCATCTTCTTTCAGAAGTGATTCAAAGTAATTGTTTATGGCTTTCTCAGGTTTTGATTTTTTACAAAATCTTAAACAGATATAATAAAAAGGCCATGTTTTTTTAAATTAAATCATTCAATAAATGTTGAGACAACGGGCTTTGTCTCACATTATCCGGGTAGATAGAGTAAAAGATAACTTTTTATGATCTGAACTGACATATTGTTAATTTTGGGGTGCATAAAATTTTTGTAACGTAGAATAATGTTATTATTTTTCTTTTACAGTGACAGACAGTGTATTAGATTAAGGCAACCCTAAATGAAGGGTGCGTTGTTGCCTTGTCAAGGTGAGTCTGTGTGTTCTTATTGCACTTTAAATTAGGATGATAACTGGTCTGTGGTCTCAGTTCTGTACCTTTTGGTTTTGGAAAGGAATTATAGAATAATGAAAAAGGAAAAATCCCTCAAGGCTCAATGAAATAATCAGAAGAGTTAATGAAATTTTTATTATCATTATGTGGAAAATGTTACATTGTTAACAAGTAAAAGCTGGAACAGTAGACACTGGAGAATTGATTTGTAGAAGGAAAGAAATTGAGACACAATAATGGAGTAAGCATAGAGGGAAGGTTATTATGAATCTTATTTCTTCTTAGTTGGATAAGAAGCCATCTTGTAGATTCCACACATGCCCTCAGGCTTTCCAATGTTCCTCTTCATTCTTATGTATCCTTTTTCTCCCCACTTAGATCCCCATGAATTCTTCACAATGATATAATCCACACCTTTCGCAGTTCCGTATCCAACAGCTGCTACACCGTGATCTAGGTCACTTCCGCAATGTCCATCGAAAACACCCTACGTTGATTCAAAAAATTGTATTAAATTGAATTGAAACTAGTTTCTCTCATAACAGTAACCACGTGTTTGTAGAGGAGTTTATAGTGAAACATACCCCGCTATAAAATTGAAAATCTCTGCCTGAAGCGTCTATGGCCACACTGAGGGGTTGGTTTGCAAGTGCCTTCAATAGGCTCTGTTCATTGTTTTGTGGCACGTCATGGTACCCGCTGATAGTAACAACTTCAGTTTCTTCCTGCTCATGGAACAAGCGAAAATAGGTTAATAGCCAAGTTTATCATCTTATAGCAGTGCTAGCTAGGTTAGACTTGATTTTTGCTTAGACTATACCTTTGTCATCTCGCAGGTACCTTCCTCCATAATGTAAGGATAGTCTTCCTCTTTGTGGAGTCCACCGTTTTCTACTATAAAGGAGAATGCATAGTCCATGAGACCCCCATTGCAACCATTGTTGAAGGTTCTGTCACAGTCAATCAACTCTTGCTCAGACAATGATGTCAGATTTCCAGTCACAATCTGGTTTATTCCCTCAACTGCTACAACAGTGGAAAATGCCCAGCAGCTACCTGAAACAACAATCTGTCCACGTCAAGAACAATCAACAATTAATAATGAACAAGGACCATGAAGTTTGTAATACTGAAAATACCTGGGTGGTTCCATATTTGTCCAATAGGTTCACCACTAGGACAAGTTCTAATATACTGTTTTAGAATTTAAATTTGAGAAAATTGTTGTTGCAACATTATTTGATCTAAGAAGTGAAGACCTTATAAATATACTTACCACATGAACCTTGGTTCTTGACTGGTGTTACAGCACCCTTCTTTCTCCAGTCCACAGACTTTGGCAATTCAACATCTTTGTAAGTGAACTCTTCTGGGGATTCTCTCCTTCTGGAGTAGTCAACCTTAAGGCCAAGATACTTGTTCTTAAACTCTTGGTGGCTCAAATCAGAAAACTCAGTCAAGCCAAGCCAGTAGTTGCTAATCTCCTTGTTCCTCTCATCTATGTGCTTTAGGTTATCCTTGAAAATCTCAAACCTAAGCAGCTTCTCCTCAATGCTCTCGTAGATCTTGCCGTGTCTTGACATCCACGATTCAAAGAGTTCAATGAGCTTATCCATGGACTTTAAGTCCTCGGATGAATAGCCCACAATGGAGAAATCGCGGCAAAAAGCCAAAGACGCAAACATGCAGAGGGAAGCAAGAAGAAGTAGCTTGGAGGAGGTGGAGGAGAAAGCCATGGCTATAGTTGTTACAAAGAAGAAGATAAGAGGGAAGGGATGAAGAAGAATGGGAAAAGAGAGGAGTATATATAGGTTGTGTAGTGTTTTAGATGATACTTTAAGGTAAAGTCTGTTGGGACTGTTATAGCAGGGCACAGTGAGTAGTAGTAGTCTTCAAGTATATTTTTGTAGCTGCCTTTGCATTAAAGCATAATACTAAGATATGGCTTAATTAATAATGTGCCATATTGTGTATGGAACAGTACCTTGTAAATGGTTAATATTAAAAATTACTTAACAAGAATAATATTTAATAATATCTATCTCTCTATGTGTGATTGGAATCAATAACTTGCTATTACAAATTCATCTTAAAAATAGTGTTTGAGATAATTATACAAAAGAACACGATAAATATGCATGTTGCTATATATGTTTCAGTATCATTGAAATTAGTAACTGAAATAATTATCTTTACAAAAATAATGAATATTTTATATATATAAAAACTGCTGTTATATTAAAGTAATACTTTAAATGCATCTTTATCTGAATAAATTTACCCAATTAGGAGGCAAGCATGGTAATCTTGGATTTGCTTTGCGCACCGACTAGGTTATTACAAGCTTCTTCCTAGAGTTGTTTTTGAGGACTCACAATGAAGTTACTAATTTGCAATTGAAAAACCAACCAAACTAATCATTCCCAGAAGGAGGGAATAGACTTCCTGCCGTTTTTCATCTTTATGAATTCTTCAGTACATTTATTGGTGCCAAAGGACGAAATAATCAATTTGTGACCCTTCCATGATAAAAACTGGTGATTTTTACTTTAACTCTAGTACCAAGATAAAAAAATATTAATTGATATTGAAGTACAACTTAAAACAGAAAAAGAGAGTAAGTATTTATGAGAAAATATTTTGAAATAAGATCTTATACAGTAGGAATTTTGATCATTTACGTAAGACAAAATTACAAAGTTGATTTGAAGATATCTCAAGGACATTTAAATTATACTTGTGCAGCAGATATTTCTGTAGTATTCTCTAATCTTCTCAACATGGTAAATCCCTCGAGTGCTTAATATTAAAAAAGTCAAACAAAACATAAATTATGTGATTTGTGTAAGAGTATACATAAGTCAAGTTAGATAAGACTTTAAGTTTCACTTAAATTATAACTATTTATGCGTAGAAATATTTGACTTAAAGTATAAGTTTATTTACAAGTCTATTTTATTTTTAAAGTATAAAATACTAATTAACATATTTGCCCCTCACTATATGTGTGTGTGTGTGTTTTTTTTATGTTTGTATAAGTGTTTGTTCTGTTATTATATATACAATATATTTTGTTTGTGGATAAAAAATTTGATTTCTTACCACTATCTCAAAATTATACTTATAAGAATCTGTGTTGGTGGATAAGTTTTTTTCATGGTCAATACTTAACCTTGTGCTTTTATCTGTCTTCAATATGTGTCCTTGTTATTATTGCTCTTATTATGTATGGTTCCTGTCAATGGGTCATGAAACACGGCCCAAGCTATGATAACAGGGAGTACGTACACCCTATGTACATGTAGTTTATACGCTAACTTCTTGCATATCCCAAGTCCTAACGGTTACCCATTACTGTATGCCGTACCAAATTAATTATTTTCTTTCTAGTATCAATTATTTTCTCAACTTCAATTTTTTATATTCATTTCAAACGTTTTAAAATAAATTCCCAACATTTATTACCAATTTTTCTTTTTCTCTCACACGTGAAAAAAAATCTTGGAATTATAATGCAATCCTTAAATGTTATTTAAATATCATGTTCTGAAAGTTTACGTCTTTCAGTATAAATTTGAGATGGATATGTTCATGCATACATAAAAAGGGGAAAATAAACCAAGGTAAGTAAGTAAAGCTAATTATTTGGGATTGAAATAAGAAAATAAATCTTGGTAGATTTTCTCAAAGGCTTTACGTTATACTCTTCTTTATGGTCATGATTAATAAATTTGAAACCGTGGTTAAATCGATAACAAAGAGTGTTATAATCTATGAAGTCCGGATATTTATGATGAAATATCTAATTCAAAAGATTTTTTTTAAATATATGATAATTTTAACAGGATTATAACACAATTTAAAAAAAAAACTAATATAATAATTTTTTAAAAATTTATAAATTTATTACACAAAAAAAATCCTATATATAATAAAAAATATTTAAATCATATATGTATTGATTATGTCGCTGTATGTTATATTTTAAAGATTTAATGTGTGTGTTTAAGTGTTAGTGTTTGTTTGTGTTGTATCTATATCCATACTTCAATAGTTGTAATAATAAAAAATTTATTTAGGATAAGGAAGATCAAAAATAGTCCTCTAAAATGATTGTAAGAAAAGTGAAAAATTGTAACTTTGAAAAGTTAAGAATGAATAACTATGGATGGGAAGAGTGGCATTTGGAAAGCAGCAACCATAAATATGAGTGTATGGCAGGTGATGAGGGAGCAGTGTGGAGTGATGAAGAAGGTATTGCATTCTGCATTCTGCAATACTATACCCACATCACAGAAGAGGGTGGGGATATGTGCAGATTGCATTAGAACATGGAAAATAATAGAATAGGAGAAAGAAAAAGAAGGTAAGATATTATGAAAATTCAGAACACAGACGGTCCAGGGGCTAAGGCCATAGGCTTATGTAACCTACATATACTGTAGCCTATGGCGTATTGGATTCTCATTCTGCTGTTATCTTTTACTTCCCCAACTCACTAAGATCTAAGCTCTACGCACATGGACATGCATCTGCACCTGCACCTGCTCTCAGCCCCTCCCTGCACCATTCAAAATGTTGCTCAATACCATATCCTCATACCCTTTTTCCCTCGGTTATCTTATAATCTCACTTAATTTCTATTATCATACACATACACGTGCATTCTCTATTTTGTTTCAATTAATAACAATTTAGTACTACTGCACCTCTATCTGCTCAGCTACACCCACACTGCTGCATTCTGCATTCTATTTTTACTGTTACAGTTTACCACTCACTAGCTACCTACCAACCTACCTACTTCACACAAGCCTTCAGGGAGTAGCTATTTCCTATTTGGTGCCAACCACAATCATTTACTACACCACTAATCATATTAAATCCTTTCAGCTTCTATGTTCTCACCATAAGTTTAATGTAAACTTAACTCAATCTTCAACCTTTCCACTTCAAATTAGTTATTCAAAAAGCCAGTCTTTTCACACAAAATTTGATAGAGTGTGATGTATAAATCTTACACTTTGTTGTGGCCTATGCAAAGTTGCTGGTTTACTAGTGACAAGAGAAAAAAAAAATATTATTACAAGTCATGATAAGATGAAGACAATTATAGGTGATGTGATGTGATGTGATGAGATAATCGCTGCTGTGAGGCCACATGGTTTTATCTTATCCCTTCTTTCGGAGTGGAAACTCTGACGCTGCGGTTCAACCCCTTTTCCTTATATTGCAACAAATCAAAGAAATCAATGAAACTGTTCTACTGCCCTTGAATTTAATGCACTTCTTACTTTATCCCGTAAACAATCACCTTCGAAACTATCCATTTTATTTATGGTTTTGTTAACGTTAGCCCAAGTTTTTTTTTGAAGAAAAAAATAGCCTGTATTACAGTTTTCTATGTGATGAACACTTTCCCCTTTCAAAACTTGTTTAGAAACTTCAAAATCAACTTTTTAAAGAATGATGTTATCAGAACCACTTTATCAAATTGGTGTTTATTACCTCCAACAAAAGTTTCACCAAAAATTACCTCCAATAAATGGAGTTAAACAACCTTATCTTAACTGGACCACTGCAATTAAGAACGAGTATACAAATTTGTTAGACCTGTTTGTACCATTAACATAATTTTAAATAGAATATAGAGTTATCATTTAATCTCGTTTTTGATCGAGGAAAGATACTGAACTATTTTTTTAAAATTCAATATTGTACGACAAATTTGGCTATATATAATACTAATAACTACAATGTTTGGAATGAGTTATACAATTTTTGCATTATTTTCTACTATACTTTCCATAATATTCTTTATTATACTTTTTCATTTGTCCATTTTATCTCACTTTTATCTTCTCATTCTCTTATATGAAACAATTATGGTAACAATTACCTTAGTTTAGTTTTTATTTTTATTCATTATAAGTTTTGGTTAGCAACACACTCACTAAATACTATAGTTTATAGCTATCCTCTTCAGTTTTTAACTAATTTACTCTTTCGAAAATTTTGATTCTGTACTGTGTCCACGTTTAGGTTCATACGTATACCTGTTCACCTGTTGGTTTCGATCTACTCCTCCCCTCGTTTTCAGAACTCCCTTTATTACATTCATTATATATCTCACTCCAATCCCTTTACCTCATCAATATTTTCCTGTTCTTAAAGCTAGCTATCCGTTGAGTCTTTCACTTTTCTTTGCATAAAAGAGAAAAGGTTTGAGTGGATTTTTGAAGAGGACATGCTGGCAATGGAAGAGCTACTGTGTGAACTCAGTGATCATGAAAAGAGAAACGAGCAAGGTCTGCCACCGGGTTTCAGGTTTCACCCCACTGATGAAGAACTCATAACCTTTTACTTGGCTTCAAAAGTGTTCAATGGGAGCTTCACTAGTGTCAAGTTTGCTGAGGTTGATCTCAATAGATGTGAGCCTTGGGAACTTCCAGGTAAGATATATATATGTACATATTCTTCTGCACAAACCCTCACAAGAAGGGTGTGTGCACGTTGAGTTTCATCAACCAAATTATGAGAGAAAACAATGATGACAGTAGATAATATTTTAAGTCTGTTAGAGTCAGATGAAGTAATAGACTTCTAGAAATTAGGTATATGGATGCTATCTTATTATTAGTTACAGTTCCTGCTGGCTTCAGCCTCATGTTTAGGTTAATTCGTGAAAACTAAGACATATTGTGGGCTATATCCACTAGCATGTCACCTCAAATTTCTAATGGCGTCATCAACTTCACCCCTTTGGATCTTGTTCTTGTTTTTCCTGTTCCTAATTTTTGTGTGCTGAAAGATTGAGAGTGGACAGCTATATAACTCCAACAAAGTTTGAACAAAATTTAAGCAACTTTAAGTATTTTGCACTTGTTAATTACCTTTCTCTAGCTAGATGTCAATTACATGTTTACCAATTTATGCCTCTCATATCAACATAGCAAAAAGAAAACCTATTGCATCACCTATATGCCTTGATAGAAATGTGAATGTTTTATGTGCCGGCCCAATTAGGTACTGGGAGAAAGATTCATATGTGCCCTATTTACCAACTTGGTTCATGTACATTAATTTTGTAGATTGAGTCAAATATGAGCATCACAGGGGAAAGAATTGAAACAAGAGAGGTAGGTATTAATGAAGGCCAGTATAATAAGTATATATTATTGATGGATGATGTTTTACTGGTTTGTATAAATTAGTTATGCATGTGTTGCTTCCATGTTTCCATGCCCTGGTGTACATGTATTGAATACTGATGTCAGAAATGTTGGGTGTGGAAGCAGATGTGGCAAAGATGGGAGAGAGAGAGTGGTATCTGTTCAGTTTGAGAGACAGAAAATACCCAACTGGACTTAGAACAAACAGGGCCACCGGAGCTGGGTACTGGAAAGCCACTGGGAAGGACAAGGAAGTGTTCAGTGCATCAAGTGGAACCCTACTTGGGATGAAGAAGACCCTTGTCTTCTACAAAGGAAGGGCCCCTCGTGGCGAAAAGACCAAATGGGTCATGCATGAGTACCGTTTGGACGGTGACTTTTCCCTTCCCCACCCTCACCCTCATCACATCTCCAAGGTACGGAAACAACAATCAAACTTTCTGAATTATGATTGTATTTTTCTTAATACTCCTTTCTGATCACATTTAAAGCTTTATCTTGTGTAATAAAGTCTCATTAATAGATATTTAAAATTTCAACTTTGTTTCAAGAATGGTGGTGTAAGCAATCTTTTACAATGCAGAATCTATAGCACGTGCGCCGTGCGAATCAAGTTATCTCCCTCCCTCTCTCTTCTCCCATTCCTACTCCCTCCTAAACTTTTTGTCTGCTTCTGGGTTGACCCACCTATGTGTACAGTATGGCACCATGTCTTTTCCTTTTCACCAACCAAACATGACCCTTTTCACTTCCCTCCATAATTTATTTATTATTAACCTTTTCGGTGGTTCTTTTCATGTGATTTTTATCACTACCAACCTGTGAAATTGTGAATCCCCATTACTTGTTAATCAATCTCTAGTACTCCAATGCAAAACTTATATTGCATGTTGATTAGTTCCAATGTTTCCTTTTCACAGGAGGAATGGGTGATATGCAGGATATTTCATAAATCCGGGGAAAAGAGAACTCCACTGCTCCAAGTCCAAGGACATTCAGATGCTTCTTCATCCCCAACAAAAAACTCTTTACCTCCTTTACTCACAAGCCCAACTTCCTTTACATTGGAACTAGAACGTCAATCCCAAAGCCCGGTTCTCATTCACCACCACCAAGACCAAAACCACCTCTCTCATTCTCACCCTTATCTTTTTCCATTGCATGCATCACCACAACTCACTAACGCCAGAAACCATCCTTCATTTTCTGACCTATTCTTCAAGCCCCTACACCTCTCACAACAAAACTGCACCATCCTCAAGGCAAAGGAAAAACCAGTTCCAAAAGTAATAAAAACGGAGGAGGCCACAGCATTCTATCAGTACCATCTACTAGGTGACGCCAATAACTTGCGGTTGAACCAAAATCCGAGCAATTTCCCAAACCCTTTCCCTGATGTTGAGGTGGATGCTGGGCTGATGGCATTCTCAGGAGCTCCAAATGCTGAAGTTAGGGAGATGTCCACTTCAAGTGCCTTTAATAGGGTAGGGTTGCAGCAGGTGATAGATGCTGCTCATATCGGAATAGATTCTTGGCCCCTGGCCCAGCATGTTTAAAATGTGTCTGTAATATATATATAAATTCATATATATATTTACTGCTCTATATAGATACAGACTCCTGGTCTGCTACCTTATGTATTTGCATAACATATAATTAATTAAATGACTGCTTCTATTGTATGCATGCCTATGTCCCGCTAGATCTTCTTCTAGATTTGTTACGTTCCGTGACTACAACCTCAGACACCGACATGATGGATCTGTAACACATTCTCGGACGTCTGATCCACCATTCATTGTACGTCATCAATTTTCATAAGGACTTACCGTTAAATTAGCCATTATTACTATAGGTATGTCCTTCAAATAATTGTGAGCATGGATTCATAGATTTTATACTAATAAATTCATTTTTATAAGAGACCAACGCGTAAACAATTTCGAAGCTTAGATTTGTTTTTCCTCCGTTAATATAAGTTAAATTAAGAAAGTTCCAAGTTCTATGAGTTCATGCAACTTATGCTATTTGTGAACATCGTTAATTTTACAGACATAAAGAGTTAGCTTGCTGAGAGAAAACCACACCAAACCAAAGCTATAAAACAAGTAACAAGGGGAATGCGAGAAAAAAATTCCAAAAATTTCAATTACAGAACTTTAACCTTCCATGCAAATTTGCTAAACTAGTGAAACCTCGTTCTCGACACTAGGCTCCATTTTGAAGAAGGAATCTTCTTCGTGATGGTTCGGGCTAACTATAAATAAGTGCGCCATTAGAAGATACTCAGTCAACATATGTGTTTGCTTATAAAACTATGATTAATTAATCCGTCATGAAGAAGTAACGTCAGAACTATAAACAGAGCCGAAACACAGCTCAAAAATTTATGACAGATAAGTAAACACACACACACACATATATATATATATATATGTATACGATGAAATGAGTTATATGAGAGAAAACAAACGAGAAAAAAATGTTACTGTTGTAAAATCTTGTTGTATAACTATGAATAATATAACTCCAAATTATTAATCATTATATTGCCTTTTTCTTAAGGGGCATTGAACGAGGAACAGCAATCATGGCAGCACAGCCATGGCAGTAGCCGAGTGCAGTGAGGAGGCTGTCTCCTCACAAGTCATGATCAATTTCACTGTTTCTTCTTTTCAGTACTCTCAAAATATTTATATATATTTCCTTTTCTTTCCTTGTAGCAGTTCTTATTTCTACATCGTAAATAGCATAACTGATCTGAGTTCTACCTACCGGTGGAGACTCCGGACAAGAAACCTTTGTGTATATGTAAAAATGTACATTTTTAAGATGAATTTATATCTTTCATTTTTTACAATTAATAGTTCTGCAGAAAAACAAAATCAGAAAATGCTAAGATGTATGGTCCATTGACAGATTAATTTTTTTTTTTTAGAATAACATATATTCCTGCTGACTTTCAATGCAATAATGCATAATGATTTTAATATTTTTTGTCCGAAAAAGATACAATCATCCTTTAGAACATAAGCATTCATCCGATATTCATTAAAAAATTACTAAATATTTCTTTTAGTTTTATTTTATTTTATTTTATTTTATTTTTTTTTTTTTTTTTTTTTTTTTTTTTTTTTTTTTTTTTTTTTTTTTTTTTTTTTTTTTTTTTTT
>Ga0209700_103981_pt1 | contig 27447 bp, 17 predicted proteins | sample SiratroredBW_FD_187528 | JGI IMG/M metagenome (GOLD analysis project Ga0209700, IMG submission 187528) | Root nodule microbial communities of legume samples collected from California, USA - Siratro red BW (SPAdes) (version 2) | ecosystem: Host-associated > Plants > Roots > Nodule | place: USA... | reverse complement strand
AAAAATTGTTTTTTTTTTTTTTTTTACTTTGAATTGTGTTACGCTTTTATTTGAATATCATAATTACGTTAATAATATCATAGGATAATATGTAACACAATTTTATTTAAATAAAGACGCTATAATCTTTTTCAAAATTACGCGGGTCTCAAGAGAAAAGTATGAACATTGGGTTTAACTTCATGGTTTCAATTAATGGGCCTCCCTTTGCAGTTGTTAGAGTGATTCTTCCTGCACCTCCATGACGACTTCCTACACCTCCATAGTTTTTTAAAATTTCAATTTTAGACATAAGGAAAGACCAAAATGCCCTTCATTTTAAAAGAGAAACATAAAGGTAATGTATATTATTGGTGACAGTAGAGACATTGATAAAGGTTTAGGGTTGTAAGAGCAATGTAGAGAGATTACAGAGGTGGAAAAAGACTGTTATAGGAGTTGCTGAAGAAGGAAATTGTTGCTGGGAGGAGGAAGAAGGTTGGGAGGAAGAAGGAGGTTGCAGTGTTCATCGTCGACGGTGCGTTCAAAATTTTTTTTTTCAGTTCGCTGGTTCTCTAAACCGCAATGTTGATGTTTTTTGAAAAGCGTTGCGGGTTGTAGAACTTGTAACAAATTGAGACGCACCTTCACTATTGCGGGTTCTACAACCCGCAATATAAAAATTTTTGAAACACATTGAGGGTTGTACAACCCGCAATTCAAACAAATTTCAAAAATGAATTGCGGGTTGTAGAACCTACAATGTATTTTCTTAAGATTTTTACATTGCGGGTTGTATAACCCGTAATGTATTTTTATAAAATTTTTTGGCTTGCAGGTTTTATAACCCGCAATGTGTTGGTTGTAGAACCCGCAATGTGTTTTTTTTTTATTTTTTTGAGGTAGATGGATGATATAATAGTGGAACTTTTGTGGTGCTCAAACTTTTTTCTAGTGCAAGAGGAGAACAGTGGAAGAAATTTTGAAGGTGCAGGAACCTGCGTATGGAGGTATGGAAGTGTAGGGTCGTTGGAGGCTGAAATGATCGAGGGATGGAAGGAGGAGATGACGAAGGTATGAAAAAGGATAAAATGGGATTTTCAAAAATAACAAAAGGGTATTTTTGTAAAATCGTTATTAGTATGGAGGTGCAGGAAGTCGTCGTGGAGGTGCAGGAAGAATCACTCCAGTTGTTACGGTCTTCGGAAGGCCCATTTTTTAAATAGTGAAACACATAGAAATTGGTTTATCAGCGTTTTTTATTTTATATTTTAAACTAAAAGTTTTCCATAAATTAATATTAATGTAGTACTTTCTATTTAATACACTAAGAGAAAAAAAAAAACAAAGAAAAACAAAAAAAAAGGTGAAACAATTAATAAACACATTAAGTTTATAAAATTTAAATATACATTCTTTGTACACATTTTCTTCTAGCTTTTGCATATGTATCCTAACTTATTCTATGTTTTTCACCCCTCAAATACTGTTCTCATATTTATCTTAAACTATTTTATTTTATCTTTCTTTATATATTTTATTTTCTTATCTATTCTCTTCTATCTCTATCTCAAAATTAAATCTTAATGTGTTTTAGAAAATTTCAATAACTTAAAACAATCTTCCGCCCCAATATCCATTATCGAACTAAGATTTAATTTATATATTCAGAAATTATTTTTTGTTATAGATTTTAATTTAATATATTTTATTTTATTGATATCAAATGCATGTACAAACTTAAATACTAGAAATGATAATTTTCATTTCCGGAAAATATTCATTTTCTTATTTTACCAGAAATATCCATAAAAAAATGTCTATAATTTATTATTTATGGTTGCCGAGGGATATTGATCCAATTTGTTATTATATTTTTGGCTTTTCCGCCCTAAATTATTACTACAATGCAGTTCTTTCTATTTAATACAAATACAGAAACAATTAAGAGAAACACAGGAAGAAAAAGAAGAAAAGTCATACAATTAATAAAACATTAAATTTACAAAATTAAAATATACAATTTTTGCATTCTTTTTCTTCGCTCTTTTTAATATGTATTTCCCATCTAACTTTTATGTTTCTCAATTGTTTTAAACTATTTTGTTTTATCTTTCTTTTTTATATTTTGATTTTCGTAAAGGTTTATTTTCTGGTATATTTCTTTTATTTCAATCTCAAAGTTAAATTTTAATATTTTCCGAAAAGTTATTAATTTCAAGCAATCTTATATCCCAATAGTCATTATCTAACTTAAATTTAAAATTTATATGTTCCGAAATAGTTATTTTGCAATGAATTTTAATTTTTATATGTTTTATTATGAATTTTAGTGACATGAAAATAAGTATTAAATTTCCAATGCATGTACAGACTTAAATACTAAATATAATTTTTATTTCAGGGAAATTATTCCTTTTTCCTTATTTTTACTAGTGATATCCACAAACTATGTTTGTTATTTATAGGTGCTGGATTCATATTGATTCATTCTTTGATTACATTTTCACTGTAATAAGGATTGAAAAGTTAAGTTTTAGAAAGTACTATCAAAATTTATTTCTTACTATTTCATTTCTTTTCTTTATTCTTTTTCCTCCCATATATAGGAGACATTAACATGTTATCATCTTAAATTCATATAGTTCAGACACATTATTGTGTAAATATTGGGAATATATATAAAGTTATATCAAAAAGTTTGCTGAAGTTTACTTTCGAAACATTGACTATTTGCAGAAGATATTATTTTTATTTTCTTATTTTCAATCAATATTTTCCTGTGCTGTTTTGATTATTTCTTAGACTTGGTTCGACAAACATGTTAGTACAAACGTAAGAGTATGGAATCCAATAACTTGCTTAAAAACTCATAAACACTTTGTAAATTGTAAAATTTTCAATTCCTCAATCATCAAAATTATTGATTATACGATGACACCACCTTCAACCATCACTCTCTGTTGCTATACTATACTTACAGGTAGCGAAATAATCGTTTAATATTTATATTAAAAATGAAAAAAAAGAGAATATGAACAAATTATTAATAGGAATTGAATGGTCACAGTAGTATTTATTTATTATGTGGAATAAAAACCACTATATTTATTGATAATAATTGTATCAAAACTAAAACATTCATACTAGTTATTAATAACATGCATGCTTTTTCTATTTTATACAAATTAGTTATCCCCAAATACGTATTTCCTCCGTTTGTTTTCATCTCTTGTTTTTCAAATATTAAAAAAAATTAGTTAACGAATATAAAAAATTTATTATAAATATCTTTACACTCTTTATATATAGTTTCAAGAATATATGATACGAAAGATATTTTTTTTTTTACCCAATTGATATACAATTAGCATGTACCAATAATTGCTCAATAATATTTGTTAACTTTAGTTACTTTGAGCCTAATAATAAAGCTTAAATTATTTTAAGCATTTATTTAGAATAATATTGAAATGAAATTACAATTATTGTATTAGAGAAGTAAATCACAATAAATAAGAAATGCAATTTTTTAAAATTTATTTTTATGCCTGATCCCTCAAACCCAAAATATTCGTTTTGTCTACCTTGCTTTAGCAAGTCTCTTTGGGTTTAGGGTCTCACTTATCATTAGTAACTAAAAGCCACAAAGATAAAGAATATAAAAATCCAACTGAAGTGCTAATCATTAGGCCTCATATCACTGATAATTAATTAAGAAAAGATAATAAAGCATAAAGAAAAAAGGAACACAATAGAAAAGACCAACACTGAATTAAGAGTATCATTGTCCAATCCTTTTACCCTTTTCAGTTTGATAAATTAAGTAATCCTATAATATAAACTATACAATTGGAAGTTTATACTTTTTACACTTCACTTGATTTGTCACATATTATCTAATTATACCTATTTCTTAATTTACACTTGTATTTAATAAAGTATAAATAGGTCTATAATTTTTTTTTTTTGAAAAATTTTGGTATTATATGGAAATGATTCACTCTTTTTTTTTTATCACCCAGTATGGCCAACTTTGGTAATTAAAGCAAAAAGTTGATAATAAGATTCTTGTTTTATGTTCATAGGTCCCATTTGGCTACACTCACGATACACGTTCTACTAATGTTTGTACTTGTAGTGTGCATTGAGCAATTCAGAACACGAAAAATAATGCTTTTATCAACTAAAATAATTGTAATATAATAATATGAATCAATTTGAGAAGATAAATAAAATTTATATTTAAATGAGATTGTGTATAAATAACTGATCTTCAATATATTAATCTTAATTCAGTGTTGTTCTTTTCTTATTGAGTGAGATAATATATGAAGATCTCTCATCTTGGTTAACAAAGAGATTAGAGTTTTTAAGCGCGTTATGTGTAGATAAGATTTGGTATAGTGTTTCCAATATATTTGCTATTTTTGCTTTCCTTCAGCAAGTACATAAACATTGACACATGGCAAAAGATAGTGTGCTGAAACTATCAATGATGTTGAGGGCTAAGCCTTTGAAGGTACATTGAGAGAGAGAGTTTCTTGGTATGCATGAGAAGTCTACGTGAAGGAATGGAGTTATGGTTGGCTCAAAAATGTTTTCTTCAATTTTGTTCTTAGTTTTCTGGTATTAATATTTTAACTTTATCCATACTCCAGGGTGACATCGGACCTAAGTTCTGGCTCTGTGCTAGCATTAGGTTGCCCAAATCCCACTCAACTCTCTCTTCTATCCTTATATATCACTTGTTTCTTTCCATGCTAAAACTGGTTTTGTTTTATTTTTAATTAAATCCAAAGCTACCTTTAGTCAGACTATAAAGGATAAAAATCTACATTTATTCCTCTACAAGTTTTCATACAAGTATACAAAGCAAAGCAAAACTTGAGATCAAAGCAATCTTATATATTATTTATTTTCATTCTTCTATCTCTCTCTGCAACTAACCCCATTACTTATTTGAGTTCCACCCTCTATATTTAGAATTTTTAGGTATCACTCTCTCCTCTTCCTCGTAAGGACTAGAGGGAGGTTGGCAAAGACTGCAATATATTATCTCATGCAAAAGAAAGCACCAAAAAAAGTGAGGGAGAATTTCATTCCTTCCCAACCCTCTACAAAAACTAGCATGAGGGGAGCAACCTTTAGAAGAGACAACATTTTCTTTTCCCCTTCTATTTAATTATTACTATTTTAAATTCATCTCTTCTTAGCTCAACCTCTCTCTCAGTCTTCCTCAGTCCATCCTTGTGCAGTTTCTGTTCCATTTCTTTTAGAGCAGCATAAGAGGAGACTAGAGAACAAGATATCAGCAATGGAATAGGGTGGAAAGAGGATAACAAGGAAATGACTCAGTGCAGTTACCCTGAAAGCAACCATACCATCATTGTGGAGAGGCACAAAGATAGCTTGATCAGAACATGTCCTACATGTGGTCATCATATCAAATGCCAGGAGCAGGTTCACTTTGCATACTCATCATCATTTTGTTTCTTTTCAACTTGAGTTTGAATTTAATGATCCAAGGTATTTATTTCTAATACAACTTAAATACAATTTCATAGACACTTTTATATTGCTTTCTAATCAGGATTATATATATGCACAATATTTGATATTTGTCTTTATTACATAGATTACGAAGTAAACTTCAATTATGATTTGAAAATAATAACAATACCTAAAGAATTGTATCAAAGCTTTATCCTTATTTTTACTGTTTTATTTGGCCTTTCATTCCAAGAATAAATATAAATGTTTTGGTGTTGATATTTAGGCTGCTGGAATTCATGACTTGCCTGGACTTCCTGCTGGAGTAAAGTTTGATCCTACTGATCAGGAGATTCTTGAGCATTTGGAAGCGAAGGTGCGATCTGATATTCACAAGCTTCATCCGTTAATTGATGAGTTCATCCCTACTCTTGAAGGGGAGAATGGAATCTGCTGTACCCATCCAGAGAAGTTACCAGGTACTTAAATACAAGCCACTATTGATTTGCATTTCTCTCACTCATTCAACATTTCTAATGAGGAATCTCATCTCACGACCTATAATTACATTTGAATCTTCGTTATTAAAAATATTGTTTGTCCGACATAATATACATATAGTTCTTTAAAATTTATGGTCAGATGTTTGTTTCCTTTAAACTTCAGCAACTTCAAACTGAGAAAGCATGAACTTTGCTGAAGTCACACTTTTGTGCAGAAGATGTGACCATTTACAACATCACGTTATCCATTTTATAACAACTTTTATTTTACTATGTACAAAATGCGTGAAACCAAACTTTGCGTTTACAACTGTTTCTATTCCATGATCTGGCTCAAGAAAGCTCTTTATATTGACAACTCGTTAGATTTCTTATAAACTTTGATGTAAACTAATGCTTTAATGAATTCTACTGCAGGAGTTAGCAAAGATGGGTTGATCCGACATTTCTTTCACAGGCCTTCCAAAGCATACACGACTGGAACAAGGAAAAGGAGAAAGGTGCACACAGATGCTGATGGCAGCGAGACACGGTGGCACAAAACAGGTAAGACTAGGCCAGTCTTCATCAGTGGCAAGTTAAAAGGGTACAAGAAAATTCTTGTGCTTTACACAAACTACAGAAAACAAAGGAAACCTGAGAAGACAAACTGGGTCATGCATCAGTACCATCTTGGCAATAATGAAGAGGAGAAGGAAGGGGAGTTGGTGGTCTCCAAAGTTTTCTATCAAACACAGCCTAGACAATGTGGTTCACTCATGAAAGACTCATATCCTGCAAAACTACATGGTGAAAGTGTGCACGAGGTAACTAATCATAAAAGCACTGGGTTTGTCGAGTACTACAATAATTCTTTTGTATCCTTTGATCAAGGGGACCAGCATAGGCCTAGCAGTGCACAACTAGTCACCCATTTCCCTGTCCATGATGGTGCTACTTTCATTCCTTGAAAGAAGTGGTGGAAGAGGAGGGAAGGTGAGATGCCATGCATGGAAGGAGAAGGAACATTACAATTGTATTCTGCAATGAAGAAATAAGTTAATAACCAACTATAAATACAGTTAGGAGGGAAAAGGGGGAACAGAATAAGGAGAAACTGCTTCATCTGAAAGCTAGTGGTCAGATACTTCAATCCAGGAAAAAAAGAAAGCGGGTGAGGAGACCAAAGTAAACGAAAAGCCAAAACTATTTGGCTGTAACTTTGTTTACTTTCTTTTACTCTTTTACAATTTTTGAAGGTTAGCTGCTATCATGCTTTGTGCAGTGACACGAAAAAAATATCTGAATTGTCCTATACTTGGGTAAATACTAACCATCAATCTGTACAAACATGACCTTTACCTTAAAGCCTTGAACTACATATTCTGTCTGGTGCGTTTTTTACTGTGAGTTTTGTTTTATGTATATGATTCGGGAAATTATACTCTTATTGCGTATACATGTTACTTTTCTGACAACATTGGTGAGAAGAGGAGACAGATATGCAGTAAATGATATAATGAAGATAAATACGGAGAAGGCAAAACTAAACAGTATTGTATAAAAGAAAAATAAGAATAATATAGCTCATATTATCATACGTGAGAAATTCGATCCACCGAAAATGTCATTTTAGGTTGTTAAACATCACAGCACATTAAAGCATCCGTCGATGCTGTGATATGATTGTTCCGTGCTGTGAATATGAAATGCATTGGAGTTCTAGTAAAAATTATAACCAGTTGCCAAAATAACAGCATTAATATGAGAAATGCAAATAAGTGAAGATTACTATTCATTAATTTCACTCTGTTTCAGTGAGATTAGATATGCATAGAGCCCCTTCAATAGAATATTATTTACCCAATCGAGAAGTGCAAATATATGAAGGTCAACAACTCCAAGAACCAATTGAGGAAGTGTTGGAAAGAGATAATGCCTAGTGAAATTACTCAACGGTTGGCGGAACAACTGTGTGAGTCGATTAACTATTATTATATTCGATGATGCTTGAAATCAAAATCATGTTTCAGTACAGAAAGAGCAAAGTACACACATGAATAGCTAGTTTCGCTTCATCTGCGTGTCTTGTTGGTCTTGCTTTTTAGTCGGTGACAGACCATATGTCATGTTCTTGAGATGTTCCTTTGATAGCTAGTTTGTACCAAAATAAAATAGTAGAATATTGCGTCAATACTAACTTTAACCCACCAAACATAGTCTTGCAGAGCCATGGTATCTTCAACAATAAGAAATTTGTGTTGCCCAATGCAAAGTCATTCATTTAAGATAAAGAGTATCACAAACCAGGTCTGCGCACTCCTTCTCACAATTGAAACAAATACCATAATCAGAATACTATTGTGTAAAAAGAAGGTTAAATATGATTACTTAACTAAAATTATGCAACTATTAGAGGTAGCTTTACTCTCATATTTAATCCCCTCCTTTCACTACTTTTTCCCCGTATCACAAGAGAGCCTAAATCTCTGAAAAACAAAGACATTTACAGCAGCAAGCACGCCTCACAAGTATTCAAGGTCTCTTGTTGAAAATTATTTGGAGGATCGGCATAAACACCAGGGCGAACCACATTCTATCACACCCTGTTAACAAGAATCCATGTCCACAATAAGTTTCTTAAACTCGTCAAGATAACATGTAAAGAAGAAAGCAAAAAGGAGAGAAACTTTGCAACAAACACTCAGAAATGGGCTTGACAGACTTTAGATACTAGTTGTCCACGGACTAATTTACAACAAATAAAAATATTTACGTTCTGAAGTACCAGTAAGATGAAAAAAACAAGGAAATACACAGAATTAGATGCCACTTAATCAGTATTCAACTAGCATCAGATGATACATATATTCTCCTGCATAAATGTAGCCTCTTTCATCACATTTACCACTAGCAATCCCAAAATACTGTGTTTATCTTGATACATAATCAGAATGTAAACAAGAGCAAAAATAAACCTATCGAAACAAATCAAATGGATCCATCCATCAACGCCAAAGAGTGAATATACATAAAATGTGTTCACCTGAAAAATATTACTTGCCTTGCTTTTCTTCCCAAAAATTTCTCTCATACAAATAGACCCCCAAACTCAACATGCTATCAAGTTCTTCCATTAAGTGATCGATTTTGTATGAACAAAACCTTCAAAAACTAAAGGACCACATACAACTGACATCTTTCACCCCGACAGAAAATTAACCTTTTCCACTATTCTAATATTCAGTCAACTGAATGCCAAATCAATTGATTGATGAAATCATGACAAAATAAGGTGCGGTTGGTGACCTCAATTTGTACCAAACGAAACAAACAACGAAATAGCCATTTAAACAACCATCATCGTTCAACTGCAGCCATCCTAAAGTGTTTTTCTTTGTCCATTCATTCATTACAAACTTAATTCACACAGACCATTATAAGCCAGTTTAATAAAGTGAATCACTGAAGTAAAACTAACTAAATTTAGGAAAAATTCTACATGTAGAATATATTCTAAATGCATCAACAATAACTTTAGATAATTTTTGCTCGGGATCAAATATTTATACTGAATTTTCATAATAAAATTCAAAAACATTATTCACATTATTTCAAGATCAATTTTGAGAATGCTCATCCAATTACACACGCAAATTGAAATATTACCCATCAGTCTCACTCATTCGCTCAGTGTTTCTCGTTTTTCTTCCTCAACAGATAAACAGTGGTCTCCTCGTAATTATAATCGGGATGCAGATGCTCGTTTGGGACTTTCTCGATGTGGAAGGCTTTGTCGCAAAGTTCCCAGAAAAGCTGGTGCGCTTCGGGTGACCTAAGCTGGTAGCCGAGCAAAACGACACCGTCGTCGGAGACGAGGGTTTCCATGGCGGAAACCAAAGACGGCACGGACTCACGAATGTAAACGACGTCGGTTGCGACTACGAAGTCGAAGGGAGGGTTGAGGGCAGCGATCTGCTGCGGGTTGTTCCAGTAAAGGACGGAGTGCTTCAGGGCCTTGCGGAGGGTGGGCTTGTTCACCTTCAGGTTGCGCTTCAGGGCCGGCATCACGGGCGAAATATCCGTGAGGACCATGTCAGTCAGGCCCAATAAGAAGAGGCCCATACCCGCCACGCCGCAGCCCGTGCCCAGTTCCACAGCCCGTTTTCCTCCGAAGTCCACCACGCGGGCGTAGGGGTTGTTGTCGGAGGGTGAGGCCCAGCGCTCCATGAATTTTACGAGGACGAGGGAGCAGGGCCACACGGAGGTTCCCACGTGCATGGAACCGTTGTCTTGGTGCAGCGACAGAACGGCATCGTTCACCGGAAGCTCGATCACCGGCGAGTCTGTGAACTTCATGCTTCTCTCTGAAGTTTCGATTCTAGCACGACGCAACGCAAGATGTGGGATTATTGTTTGTTTTGGGCTGTGGGCTTTGAGGAGTAGTTGGGTTCTTAAATTATCTCATTTTATGGGCCTACTCTGTACAAAAATGGGCTGGATTTTGAAAAGGTCCAAAATTACAAATAATCATTATTCAACCCGGTTCCTCTACAATTTTTTTTTTGAAAAGTGTTGCTCACACAAATTTTATTACAGACACTTATCTATGAAAAAAAGTATACATTTAAAAAAAGACTGATAAAATATTTTAAGAAAATTTTAGCTTACAGAAAAATTTTCATTTGACATTTTTTTTTACGTTCAAAACATAGTAATATTCTGGTCCAACAATATTTATTTTCTGTGTGTGTATGTTCGACTCCTTTTTCATATATTTATTCAGTCGTGAAAAAAATTGTCACATCAGTTTCGAATAATATTATTAAATATAATGCCTATTTGAACCATTTAATTTCATGGGCACTTCTTCGATAAAAAAAAAAAAAGAAGTAATTTATGAATTCATTGAAATTCTTAACTATCCTTATAATAACCATATGGTGTATTTTAACTAAATTCTAGTATGAAATTTGTTGCTATAGTTGCACATTAATTAGGTAGATCAATTGTTGAAAAACTACCATTAAAGTTTTCTTATATTGCACTTGCACCTATTTAAGTTTGTCAAATACACAAATTAATCTATCATGATATAATATATACATTTCAAAAGAATGAGCTTTTGACTAAAGATAAATAACTGGCACTTTTGATATGAAATATTTATGTGATTTTCATGTAAACCCTAAAATCTAAAATACCAACACATTAACAATACAGTATATTTTATTTTAGTAGTTAATGCATTGAAAGTAAATTCTCTTAATTTGCAGAATACATAAAGAGTAACAACAAATGAATAGTAATAGTAAATTATTAAAATTATAAATAAAGATACTACGATTTTCATATGAAAATCTCTCAAAAGAAGAGTAAAACAACTGGTAATCCAAACTAAAGAAATAATTTTAATCGATAGAAGATACAAATGAGTCTCACATACACAAAACACTTAGCCAAACAATAAAGTTTACAAAACAATAAGGATGATAAGAAAATCATAGATAACTAAATATCATTCTACTCAGACCTCTTACCAGAGATGTAATTTAACTCTAATGAAGAATTTAACTCTGATGAAGAACTGACGTGGTATTTCAAACCAGCTGTCAAATTTTCAGTCATCTAATGATGAACCAATCTACGATAACAATTTTACAATTATTGTTATATGAAAAAGTAAGAATGCTTTCTCTCTTCCTCTTCCTCTGTTTCAAAGTGCTTATGATATGAGTAATTTAAAACCTTTTTTCTTATTCTTAACTTATTTTTCTCTACTTAACTTCACTTACTTAGTTAAATGAGACATCAAGTGAGCTTCTCAATTTAGGTATTTTTTTTTTATTTTTCTATAAAAGAAAAGAGTCCAATATCTAAAATATCTCTCCCTACATCTATGTGAAGATAATCACTAAACTAAGAATCTGGATACAAACTTTAAATTTTCCTCTTAATAATGTTGAATACTATAAGTCATTTCATCAACACTATTATCATCATTGTAAATTTTAACCAACTTTTCTAATAGATTAGCATCTAAAATCTCACATATCCAATAATACCTTGAATCAATATGTTTGAACGTTGAATAAAAAGTTGGAATTTTACCCAGATGAATATTAGTTTAAATATCTCAAAATAATAGAGATAGTTGTCTTCCACAACAAATTCAAGCAAGAATTTCTTCAATCATTTGGATAACATGAGTGATCATGATAAAGTGAACATACACCTTTTAGAATTAGCACATGAGAGACCGTAGATCATCCAATTCAAAACACCTTAGGATCAATCACATTAGGAAGTAAGTGAATCTCTTAAATTATATAAGGTCATTGTCCTGTCTCCAACTTTAAGACTCGTTGTTTTTTAACATGAATGTTTTTATAAGTGGATTTAAATTAATTTTGAACTTACTTTTTAAAAGGAATTTGAAAATCACTCGTTTGATGCAACCAACTTTTATTCGGTAACCAAAACAGACCCTTATTACCATATAAATTTGTTGAAACATAGAGCATGGTAGATATGGCAGGGAAAAGCAGATTTTTAGTCCTACACGTGTCTCCTTAGTACTTGCGTTCTGACTCAGAAACCTTAAATTTCCTTTTATTTTGTGATACGTACTAAAAAAAACTTAATTTTTTTGTCACTGTTGCTGATGAAAATGTGGTGTTCGTAGGGGACTAAATAACAATTGTGTTGTCAGATCAGAAGAAAGCAATGTGCAATACGTGCCACGAGAAGATCTTACAACTCATGCATGGCAATTATCATTTAACATGTCTTCCCTACCTTAAACTTTATCATTATCAAAGCCAGTCAAATCTTTAATCATCTGCTACGTTGCAATTAAAAGGAATTGTGGCATATAATCTTCAACAACGATTTGATAATTTCATTTGTCCAACCCCACCACGTACGTCATCATGTGACCAAAAGTAAAAACAAAATCAACGTAGTGAGTGCGGCAGTCAAAACTCAATAAAATGGCTTCTTTATACTTTTTCTCCCTCTTTTTCTTTTCTTCGATTTTATTTCCCATCTTATATAATCAAAAACCTAGCATAGCACCAACTATGCTTGTTATTCATTTTCTTACCATGTCAAAAATTACAATAAATTTGGAATTATAGCCATGGTATTACGCAAAAAGCTAACAAGTGTATATAGGCTGAGAAAAAGGCTAACAAGAATGAAAAGAACAAACATGAAAAAGAATGAATGATTTGTTACTTTTTCAAATTTACAATCTCTTCTATGTAGTCAACTTAATGCTGCACACTGTTTACTTCCTTCCTTAAAAAAATATATGTATAGTAATTATGGCATGGAACATTTAATACAAAAAGAGGCATTCAGTGTATACAGTATTTCCATAGAAGACAAAATGGTGAAAGGAGCAAGTGAGTTCGATCATAAACTATATTAGTAAGTTATTTGTCCAATTCTAAACTAACGACTATTTTGGTGCATGTTTTGTTTTTGTTGATGAGCAATCACCTTCTGGTAATATTGCATGAGCAGTCATCGTTTGCAATACAATATTAATTGAAAATATATAGGACTAAGCCAGTAGAAAAAGAATAATCATGATATATTCAATACCTAGTTAACAAAAAAAAAATACTAATAATTTACATCATAGGCTACATCATTACATCAATATCAACATGCTAATTTTGAGTAGAAGGAATTTGAATTTGATTATAATAGTTGTGCACAAAAAAAAATACAAGAGCTTTTACTTAAATTAATATTTGGTATATTATCATCAATATTGTTCATATTGGTTTATCATTTTATCGGATGGGAGACCATTTTGAAATAAAAAAAAAAAAAAAATTACTACACCCCCTTTTGGGCTTATCACACGCCTTGCATTTCATCTTATAATTTTTTCTTTATGCATGAGAAAAAAATTGTGTTGAGTAAACATTCAATTATGATTACCACCCAAACGAAGGTAATGAAAAAAGCAACTGCTTAATGCACTACAAGAGATGAATCTCAACTGCAAGAAAGGGAAACCAAAAGCAGTACTAGGTCATTTATGGAAAAAAGCTACTAACGTGAAATATCTATGAATTTTATGAATGGCAATTTTCTTTTCTTTTAAAAAATCTGTTTATCATCTTCAACGAAAAGTTTCCTTCTAACTACTTTTTTTTTTTTTTTTTTAAAGATCCATTACCACGCCTCTCCCATCAAAGGATTGTTCTCGGCCTTAACTGCAATTAGAAATTATATTTATTATATGCTATATTACCATTTTACAACACACATAGAAACGAGTAAGAATCAAACTCGAAAGGTCGATCTTTAACAACAGCCTCTTGTAAAATGTCGGGACCATTTTATATTTTGTGCAAGTTCAAAGCATTAGATGAAGAATATATAAATATATTTTAACCTCATTCTCTATACATTGGCCTCCTTCTTAGTTGGGGTCTCGTTTTATTTTATTTTAAGTTCGTTTTGACACAGAGAGAAAGGATATATATAGCTATAGTACATTTATGCATGATTTGTTGATCGAATGAAAGGATACATGAGCTTATTTTATAATAATGAAGAGCTAAAAGCCTATTTGTACTATAGAATCATGCTTTTTGGTGATTGGAAATTCTCTTTTGAGTCCAGTTTGACAGGCAACAACCAAATGGAGATGAAACTGAGCAATAATGGAGTTCAAAAGCGGTTTGCCCCCACTACTCCACAAACACTCCCTCTCCTTTATCAAAAATTAAAGCCACCCATTTTAAAAAAGGGTTAGCTTTCAGGATTCAAAAGAATATGCATGGATATCTCTTCTCTTCTTCACCCCTTCAATAGTTTTGTTACCAACTTTTCACCCTTTTCCACCTTGCAAAGTTTCAATTTCAACATCTGTATTCTTATTTTTTTTCCCTTAACTCGTACTAATTCCAACCTCATCCACCATCCCATTTATTATGTTCCCTTTCATTGAGAAAAAAAGGAAATAAAAGAAGAAACTAAAGGGCTTCACATTTCAACACTTAGCCACATCAAATTAAATCCATCCGTTGGTTGATGAAGGGTGGCAAATGGTTGGCACCACCAACACCAAGAAAATCCCTAGTTTGTCCCCATGCACTCTCTTCATTCTGTACGTGCCGTCGTTTTGTAGGGGGCATTTGTGACAAATCCGCCGAATAATTATTCTCTCCCTCATGACTTGTGATCACTGAACTTGAACCGTACATGCCACAAAACTTGTTCCCATCTTGGCCTGGACTGTTGCATTTCAAACCTATGCTCCCGAGGAATAATGATGGGTCCGATGAAGTTGTCCCAATTTGTGCAGCCTTTTGCAATAAAGCTGTGGCTGACATGCTTGCTGAGGTTGTTTGATGGGATTGGTGTTGTGAACTATACAAGGAAGGAACACTTATGAGTTGCAGGTTGGGGTTATCCTTAACAATATTGTTCACTAGTGGAAGTGAAGCACTGCTAGTTAGCTCCTGGGTTCCATTGGAAGAGACTTTATTTCCAAACACCCAATTTAGTTGGTAATTAGAGGGTGGTGGATTTGAGCAAGGAGCAAGTGGATTTCCACCGCCACCACAATAAATTGAGGATGGGCTTGTAGCAGATCCAAGTTGATGAAATTCATGCAAATTGTTGCTAGCAATTGTTTGATGAGCCTGAGATGTTTGAGTCATCCAAAGGGATAACCCCTTCGATGTTTGATTACCTTGGACTGGCTCCTCCGGGCACGAATTTGGCTTGAAAAAAGATGAAAAATGGGTTGCCATGTTAGGACCAAGGGGATTTTGCATGATGCTGTAGTTGCTAATGTTTGATGCTGCGTTTACCCTAGCTGTTTCTTCTGCTAAGGCATCGCAGAAAGCCCTGTGAGTGATGAAACTGTCCCTCCTGCTCCACCAAAATTAGTGACAAACAGTAAATTAATTAACTACAAGAAATTTTATACATGCACAATAATCTATACACTTCTTTAAACACCCATGATACCTATTGAAAAGAAATATATAATTTTTTTGTAAATGTTACAATGTAATGGGAAAAGAGAGGGTAAGAAGTATCAAGTGTTGATGAGATGTTTAAAAATAATGGATATTTATGTATAATTGCTCTACTTATTATTTCCTTTTATCTTTTTCATTCTAATCATATCATATTACATTATTACACTTCACTGTTTTCTTTGTTTAATCTCTCTAGATATGCTTAGGATGTAGGTATTCACGGATTATTTTTCTTAACTAAATAAAAGCAAACTTGCAAGAAAGCTCAAGGCATGACTATATATAGTAAAATTTTATTTCTAGTCCCTTGAGCTGTTAAGAACTTCTCTAGCAGGACTACAGCATTAGGATTTGTAACGCTTAGCTTACGACATTAAGTTACATGTGAATAGTAAGCACTAATAACCAAGAGAGTTTATTTTTTTAATCATGTTTTACTTTTCACTTTTTAATCGGAACAAGAGAAAGGAGACAAAAAAAATTTGGGACAAGTTCAATCCCTAACATACAGGGTTCATAACCCCACTCCCCAGATTAGTCTTTGACATTAAAACAATTTCATAATCACATTAGATAATCTATGATAATTCCAAACTAGCTAAGCTTAGAAATTTTGTCGTTTAAGATGTTTGCCAAAAGGTAATAAACCTTGCAAGTGTGGGTTCTTTCAAGTTCTTTTCACTTCACTAAGACTCATTTCTCCTTTTACTACTCCTAAAAGCAAAATAGACAGCAGACACGCAGAAGCACACGGAGGAGTCAGACAAAGATATCATAGATACAGTTTAAAGGCTTCAGCGTCATGATTCGTTTTATCTATATATATCTTTTTGGGTTTCAACTCACCACTACTGCATGAAGAAAGCGATGCTCTTTCTTTTGTCACAAAGATAAGGATAGTAATTGCTGTTTCTTTTCTTTTCTTTTTTTCATACATACCGCTAGACAACTTACCACTTTACACAAAATTTGATTAGTATGAGATTGATAACTCGTAACAGTTTGTGATCCACGACATAAAGATAGAGATAACTACGTACCGTGAAAAGATAGTGCCACAGTCACATTTGTATTCTCTGGTACCACATGTTTTTGAGTGAGCTTTCCAATCTGACTGCACAGCATAACGCTTTGAGCACTTCTCGCACTTCCACTTCTTCTCACCGTGCTTTCTGCAGAAGTGCTTCTTAATCCCAGTTAAGTCTCCGAGAGCCCTTGAAGGGTGGTGGTGCACACAAGTCTTCTCTGGACACACATAAACTCTCTTCCTTACTTCTTTGCTTGATCTCTGCTTCAGCTTCCAAGGAAGGTTGTGCCCTCGTCGATGGAGTTGAAGGTTTTGGTCCCTTTGGAAACCCTTGAGACAAATTTCACACACGAATCTGTTTGTGGCCATCAGAGTCTTCGGAGACAAGGCTATGACCTCAGCTTCAGGATCTGTGCACAGAAGATTATTCATGAACTCACAAAACAAACCCATTGCTCTCTTTTGCAGAAAAGGCAATTAGCTTTTGAATATACTTATGATGATGAGAAAAGGTTGAGAGACAGAAAGAGAGAAAATTACAACAAAGATGCTGGGAATGATGATAAACCTCACAGCAGCACAGCAAAGAATTAACAAAGTTACCTGGATTTCCAGGGAGGTTTCTCTTCCTCTTCAAAACAGGAGGTTGGTTAGATGCAGCAGTTGATGGGTTCTGAAGAGGGAAAGCATTTGAAATTTCTCCATCATCCATCTTTTCTAGCATCTTAGCTAAGGTGTTTCTTGAATCCTAAGTTTGACTCAGTTTGGAAACAGTTAGAGGTAGTAAGGTGGGAGGAAGGATATTAGTGTTTGAATTAGGAGAAAAGGTGAGGGAATGGGGTAGCTTAGCTAGGCTTCTTAATTATATGGTTCCAACCCTAAACAACATGAACTGATATATGCTAGATGGGATCTCTCTGTCCCTCTCTTTCTCTCGCATATGTTGCAGTCAATTTAATTATCTACTTTTTAGGTGGAATAAAAAACTAAGATGCTATGGGGGGCGGAAAAGCAAACGAGGAGAGAGAAAGAGAAAGGAAAAAGAAAGAGGAGGTGGGGGTCAGTCAGGAAATATAGAGAGAACAGGAGATGAGGCAAAGGTGTATGATGACACATATGATGAGGTCCGAAGAAAGTTATCTTCATTTGGAATGATTATCCCATAATTTGTTACTTTTTGTTTTCTTATTTTTCAAATCCTTTCTCATTCAATGACTTTCTTTTGTTTAAGTTTACAGAAAATTAAACAGCAAGGAACCCTTTTTGTGTTTTCCAATAAATCTAAAGTTTTATACCCAAGATATTTGAATTTCATTAACTTTTAAGAAGGTAACAGAAATTAATTAGGGTTAATTTTGAGAAAAAAAAAACTTAACCTAATCATAAATCTATTCAAGAGATCAGCCACTAAAGGAAACAAAAGTTACAAATAAAATTGTCTTTGAATCAAAGAAATATATCATCTGCATTCTGAGTTAACATGTTATATATATGACCTCAGAAAGCTTTGCTTCCTAGGGTAGAATAGTATAGCTTTGCTTTGTGTATAGATCGTCCAACTCAACGTGAAATAACAGAATAAAGAAATATGCTATTATCCATACTAGCTAGTGTAGTGCTACAATCATAACGAAGTGTCTATGAAAAAACTGTTTCCTTTTGCTCGAATATCAACGTTTCAACTTGTAATACTCCACTTGCAACCATTTAAATCAAAGCAAAACGCTGTTTCTTTCAAAAAGTGAAAATCATTGTGTCTCATGTGAGTGTGACTAGAAAAAGGAAAGCCAAACGCATTCCTTAATCTTTGTTTTCCTGAAAAAGCAAAATCTTAAGGGTCTTTGCAGCATATTCAAAGTGAAAGTGCAGGCCAGTTCCTCAAGGAAGATTGATAGATGCCAAAATCTTGTAAAATGTTTGAATATACAATGCATGATTCAAAGAAAAGTGGGAGAGCTAGCTAATTAGTTTTCCATTATAATCATTCACTTGGCAAGCAGCTTGTTAATTGCTTTGGCATTCTTACTCTGATTAGTAAACAGCCATGCACGTGTGTCCGTATTCTCACCAAACTGTCAAGCAAGTTTAATCCAAAGCAAAAGACGAAAAACATACATAAAAGGGAATAATCGTCCCAATGACAACATGACCATGTCTCAAGTATATTGACAGGGTTTCTAGCCACTTGGCTTTTATGTGCATCAAACGAACTCTTGTTCATTGTTTTTATTATTATTATTATATTATCAGTTCATAAACAATACTTATTTCCAGCTATCATCACATCGTGATGATGATGCAACTGGCAGTCAAACATGCTTTTGATTTCTTAACTCAAGTTGAAGGTCTATGAAGACGTCAATTGGGTGGTCAAATTTGAGTGGTAGATCGATGTATATGTAGCGAACCTTTTACCATCAACCCTCAATTTTTTGGATGGTAGGTCGTTTACTTTTTAACTTTTTCTAAACATCTTTGCGTGTATAGGTTCCTTTTCTTTTAAATAAAGCTTTGTTTTGGTGAAAATGTTTAACCTGGGGAATATTTTTCATGTTATCTTTCCTATCAATATACATTTTCCAGTAATAATATATAGTATATGAGGTATATACTTCTGTAAGGTCTTCAGAGAATGAAGCCAGAATGTCCCCCACCTCCACAAAATAAAAAGGAGATAATGAGAATATGAAGTTTGCTTAAACTCAACGTCATGATTTTCCAGGGTAATATGAGTATGATTTTCTTAGACTTGCTTGAATATGATATAAGCTAATCCAGGAAATACTGCGGAGTAAAGCTTGGTGTTTATGTTGAATCACTGTTTATTTTTTGTGTCAATGATATAATAGCGAAATATATTTATAGATTTTGATCCTGGTTAGAAAATTCAACTGATTACTTTAAGATAAATTTCTTTTTTCAATTATTTTTTTACATGCAAGACTCTAACACGAAATGTTTCATAAAAATATCTGGATCCAGTACTACTTAATCAACGATATAGGGTAGATTAAGTTTAAGTAAATACTAAGATTAATATGAAAGAGAATATGTTAGAAGACAGCCAGCTGACAAAGGCAGTGAATTTTTGGAAATGTGAGTAGGCGTCTCCTTGTGAGCTGACTTTTCCTGCTACTATGCTAATCCTTAATCATAATCTAATGATGTTTTTCCTTTCTAACATTGTTTAAAATAAAATTTTGGAGTTTAGCTGTTGAACTCTTTTGGCATTAGAATATTCTCTCCCCTCCAACACTTCCCCCAAAGGCTGCAACTTTCAAGGCCTTGTGAGATTCCTATTCAAACTCCACAACTCCACACTGCCAGTTGCCACCACCTCTTCCTTCTCTCTCTAGCTATCTTGACAAGGTTGGAAACAGACATTTGAAAGCATATATATGAATTTAGGGAAAAGCAAATTGTTGTCACCAAGGATGTGTTCGTTTCTTTCTTTGTCTTCTTGTTCACAGAAACTAAGAGTTAACCACAAGTTGTTTTGGGAATTCATTTGGGCAATTTAAGTAAAACCAGAAAAGTAGTACCAATACATGTAAGTTTTTGTTGTAGCTTACTCAGTGTCAGTTTTAATTTCATCATTATAACATGTAGATCATTTACTTTTCTTGGAAAATTTTACTTTGATCCCTTTATGCAAATTAATTTCTGTATCACTCCAATATATCACACTTATATGTTTAAGTTCTAAAAAGATCAGTTTCAAACTCTAAGTTACAAAAAGGATAATATTTTAAATAATTCTGAATTTCCAACTAGTTGAATCAGCTTAATTAAATTGGAATGATTGCTCGAAAGTAGAACACATTTAGATCTGGGATTCCATTACAGAAACCCACATGCTTTTGATTATCAAAAGCTGGAGAATATTTGCCTTTTACCATTGAGCAATTGGTATTCCTTTTCTTTAACATTGTGCTATTTTATTTTATATATCAATCGCTGGAAAAATATACGTGATGTGCTACAAGATCTTATTGCATTTTAACCAAATCAACTTTACGGACACAATGAAAGAACAGCACTTGACATGAATATTCCCTTTTGGATTTGCAATTTGTACTTCACTTTATCAAAGGATATGCACGGTTTCTTTGTAATGCATAATTGCAACAGTGCATATTATTCTTCAAGAATGAATGAATGAACACGTACATAGCTAAGTTTCGTCATTTTCTTTCTTATCACAGATATCAGGAAAGGAACATCAAAGTTACAGTAAAAGCAAAACAACTCAGCCACTATGTGTTGTCTCAAATGTGTTTGCTACATAAAGAGACTACTGTGCTTATAATAAATGTCATGGACGCAATGTCTCACGAATTTGGCTTTTCAGGGTCATGACATGTTCTTTGTATACGCATTAGTGGAAGTCTCAAGAACAATTAGTGAAGAAAAAATTGCGCTGATTAGTATTTAGCATCTTATGATTTCAATATTCCAATAATTCCATAAACATATTGCTACAATCATTTCATGAAATTTATGTTTGGCTGCAAACATTATCTATATAGACTAGAGTGCTAGCTTCGTAATATTTGATAGTTCTAATTCCACTTCTCTTCACTTTTCCTTTTAGTTGAGTAAAAAGTGTCAGACATAAATAGAACCAAATAATCAATCAATTCTCTAATGTCACTACAAAAACGATAAATGACTCAATAGAAGTGTGTGGTTGTCAATTCAATTATGATGCCATTAAAAGATTATTATAGTATAAAAGATGCTGTTATTTTAACGTGATGTTGAATGTGAGTTTATTTATTTTTGTTTCGATTTATAAAATATATATTAATGAAAGACTCGACATGATAAAAAAAAGTTTTAAATTGAGGCTTTTAAAGAAATATATAACTGATCGAGAAACATATGCACAAACAACAATGTGAAGGATTTGTATTTCCTTTCAGTTTATATCAAATTTTTATTCTTAAAGCTTCAGGACATTTTTAGATGTCACGTGTGATGTTTATACTTGATTCCTACTACTTAATTCGATTCATCCCGGAGATATTGATTCCATTTGGACAAAAACACTACAACAAAAATTTAATTAGCATCACCGAATGTTTGTATTATAGAAAAATTGTCACTTGTTACATGACAATCATGCATATATATGAAAAAATATATGTACTTTTGTAGTCTATGTATACTGTGTAAAGAACATGCCGACTCTGGTTAACATTTATTTTTGACTTGTAAGAGGATCCTCTCATATTATGAATCTTACCAATAAATAATTTGATCTATCTTTGGTTTAACATAACAACATATGTCAACACTTTCACTTCTTCACAATACAAGGTTTAAATAAAAATGGAAATAACAATAGAAATTTGTTTAGTTGACAATAATTAGTAATTTGGGAACATAGAAACAATGTCATGTTCAAGAATGCAATAGTAAATAGGAAAAAAAAAAATTGCACGGCACAACTAAAATCTTGGGCATGGATTATAAACATATGCAAAGACAACACTCACATGTTAGAATTGGTGTATAAACCCAAAAACCTACATCCTAAGCATGCAAAAGTAAATATGCCTGCACATGATGATCTTAGAATGGATACCCGTTGAATAATTTACGCATATGTCTTATGCACATTAAGAGTTTTTTCGTAATTGTGTGTGGCAATTTTATGCTCTAGTAAAGGTAATATTCGACTTGAAAGGCATGCATCAAATTAATTGTTTCCATGACAATATGCATATCTTATATATATATATATATATATATATATATATATATTAGTATATTCTTTTTTTTAATCCTTGCACCATATTTTTGAATAATTGTCTTTTTACTCTGAATTTAAGTGGCAGATGTAGTATTCCACCAGCAATTTTAAATGTTTTTTTATCAGGGGTTTAGATCCTGAAAGACAACAATAAGAAATTTCTTATGAGCAACATAGTTCCTTATCATGGCACTGATCTACACAGGAATATACGAGTGTAGTAGTTGGATAATCAAGTGCAATTTCAAGGTCAATCATTTCGACCTTTAAATTTACGTCGCTTGCATCTATGTTGGACTATTATCCAACATCAATAACTCTAAATATTTGATATAAAAAGTATTTGTTGTGCTAGTGATGGGAATGTGATTCTTAAAAATACAACATCATGACTTGGAAAAAAAATCTTTTGGGTGAGAAAATAGATACAAGTATTAGATTTTAAAAATTCACACAAATTCACCGAATTTATCTTATTCCTAAACTCAATATTTATACGATTATTAAATTTAAATAGTCTACAAGAATTTTCAGTTGCAATATTTATGTTACTATTCAATTTCCTAATGAGGGTCTACTAATGGAAAAAATAAAAATAATTCAAACACTAAAAAGAGAAAAAAAATCAAAATAAAAAATAATTTTCTAGTAAAAAATTAGTCTTCCGCGTAACATATTTTACGCCGAATCTAAAGAAAAAACGGTAAAAAAAAATGCACGATGATAATTTTGTAAATAATTGAAACTTGTTTATGTTGAACTATATGCTAGTATGACGTAAATGTCAAATTTTACACTAAATTTCTAATAGTCCGATGGAAAATTATTTAAATCATGACTCACAACTTCTTTCTTGTGATTTTGATATGATTTTTCCTCCTCTCTCTGTGTTCTTTTTCTTTCAGCGGCGGTTGTGTAGGTGTTTGTAAACATTTTGAAGAGCATTTTTTTTATCTGGATTGATGGTTGTAGGTGTTTTGTGGTGATGGGTGTTTTTCTTCAATAAGATTTGAGTTTTCATGACTTCAAGTTTGTTATTGATGTAGGTGCACTATATCTCTATGATTTTTTTTGGGAATCTCAATCACGACGATATCTGGATATCTGCATTGATTTTGTGTTTTTAATTTGTTGTTGTTTTATTTTTCAAAATAGCTAGAAATTGATGTTAACCCAATTTGTTTGTGGTAACTTCATTTAGTCTATAATTGATAATAATTTCTTTATATTTGATAGAATGACAATATATAATGAGATACAAAAATTTAGTAAAGAAAAATTTTAAATACTGATAACTTTATAAAGAACTCAGATCGAAACACAATAAAAATAAAAGTTACTCGAGATGAGGAATAAATATTTTGGCTACCCGTAGGGGTTGGGCACCAAAATGTCCAAAATTCTTCATACGGGCTTTTTTTACTTTTTCAGTATTTTTGAGTTATTTTTTCTATATTTTAGGCATTTATTTTAAATATTTATACTTGTTAGAAAATTCTAAAAATTTGTACGTTGTTTCCTTAAACCAAACAAAGATTTATCAAACCTTTACCTCTTAGATATTTCATATTTACATGTTCAAAATTTTTTATCTTTATGATTTTTTCATTTTGTATAATATTATCATTCGTGTTTGATGTGTGCATAAAAAAATCATCGTAGTTGGTATTTTTATTTTAATTTTAGATTTTGATTTTAAATTCAGATAAATTAATTTAAAAAAAGTCAAAATATTATGTTCGATGTTGTCTAAATTCAACTTAAATTTATGTCCAATAGTGCATAATCCAACCTAAATCACAATTTCTTCCTTATGATTTTGATATGTTTTTTACTCCTCTCTTCTTGTGTGTGGGTGTTTGTAAACGTTTTGAAGAGCCTTTTTTTATCTGAATTGATGATTGTAGGTGTTTTGTGGTGATGGGTGTTTTTCTTCAATAACATTTGAGTTTTCATAACTCCAAGTTCATTATTGAGGTAGGTGCACTATATTTCTGTGATTGTTTTTTGGGGATTTCAATCATGACAATATATAAATGTCTGCATTGATTTTGTGTTTTTAATTTGTTGTTGTTTTGTTTTTTGTATTCTGAATTTGTAATATCCCTTTTTGATGTGTTATTTTCTTTTACTATTCATCTGATTTTGTAAAAATCATTAAAAGTAGCTAAAAATTGATGTTTAGCCCAATTTGTTTGTGGTTACTTCATTTAGTATATATTTGATAATGAATTCTTTATATTCCATAGAATGACAATATATAATGAGATAAAAATTTTGGTAGAAAAAAATTTTAAATGCTCATAACTTTACAGAGAACTCGGATTTGAGATGCAATAAAAATGAAAGTTGCTCAGAATGATGAATAAATATTTTGGCTACCGGTATGGGTTGGGCACCAAAATCTCCAAATTCTTCATACATGTCTTTTTTTTTTTTAATTTTTTAGTATTTTTGAGTTCTTTTTTCTATATTTTAGGCATTTATTTTAAATATTTATACTTGTTAGAAAATTCTAAAAATTTGTATATTGTTTTCTTAAATCAAATAAAGATTTATCAAACCTTTACATCTTAGATATTTCATACTTATATGTTCAAAATTTTTTATTTTTATGATTTTGTCAATTTGTATAATATTATATGGTATTTCTTTGAATTTTAGATTTTGATTTTAAACTAAGATCAATTAATTTAAAAAAAAAAAGTCAAAAAAATTATGTTCAACCTTATCTAAATTCAACTTAAATTTATGTCGAATAGTGCATAATCCAACCTAAATTTAAGATGAATAAGTTATTAACGTAAATTTGTTTCTTTTGCTTCTAAATCAGAGTCTTAAGCATAAATGATCTAAATATCTAGTAAATGTTGCCACTTCCTTCAATATTTCATGAAGAATATATAATTCTTAATCATCTTCTTCATCACTTCCCGATCAAACAAATTTATAAAAAATTTAAATTATGTCATCCCTTGTATGACCAATATAGATTGTCGTACAGTGATTCATATAGTCTAATAACAAATTTTCATCTTCTACCACTTTATGCACTGATCAACATCTCTAAGTATAATAATTTTATCCTTAAAATGTCTCTGTTTAAATATACTACATATTTGCTCAAAACATCTATCTATATTAATGTTGGCACAAGAACATGTTCACTTTAACTTCAAAACCAATTTTCTCTACATAAAAACCCAATAAAATTAAGATATTTTCCATTTATATCATCAAAAGTTAATTACATTAAATTTCTTTAAATTAATGTTTGGAATGATGAAATATAGCATATAAAAGGATGAAAAGAAATATCTAAACTTAAAAATGTCATACTTTAAGCATTTTAGTTATGGATAGATATCATGCAATCAATTTTGTGTAAATGCTTCCGTATCGCGGTGTTCTCTCTTTCTGGTTGATGTTGAGTGCTGAGGTATGCTAGCTTTCTGCATCATTATTGCTAACTTTTTGGTCAAAATTAAAAAAACCCCATTTTAAATGACGTAGCTATCACTTAATGGGCACAACACTTTCATTGCAACATTAACAAATTAGCACGAGGAAGACACACAAGTTCAAGTCCATGGAAATTAAATCTCATATATATGCAAACAAAGGAATTATTAGTCAATTTTTCTCTCGTGGTTGAGATATAAATTTATTGGTGTGGACTCTTAGATACATAAAAAAATAAACAAAAGTGCCCTTCACAAAGTACCCAAAAAAATCTTCTCTCTATGGTATGAGTAGGTAGGGTTGCCCCTACTCCACCAATTTGAATAGTAATAATAAAAGGAATTAGTTGATAAAGAGTTATTGCATGTGTATGTGTGATTGATCTGTGTTTGTGAACACGCTTAGAGGCTGAAGAGGCAAGCACTTTGTCCTCATGGAAATGGAATTGACCACCACTACAACCTCAATCAACCAACTATGAAATGCCATGTAACATAACAAGATTAGAAGGATTCTCTATCTTAGCTAAAAGCAAAACTAAAGTATTGAGGAAAAAAATATAAAAAGAAGCACCCCACAGCACTAGCATAGTATTCTCTATATCTCTCTTTTCTTTTAGATGAATCAAGCATGCATTAGCTATTAATTATGCCCTTTAATAGAGAAAAGGTAGGGACCAAGCATACGTAGAGAAAGAGAGAGATCAAATAATGCCCAAACCAGAAATTATTTAGTCAAGAAAATCCATTCATGTTGTATTATTAGGGTAAACAAAGGTCACTATCTCCTCTCTCATGTGTTTGAGGGGAAGGTCACCATCAAGAATTATATGGGCACAACCAATTTGAAGTTGCACTATGGATAAAAGAACAATGGTTGAATCTGAGGAGAAATTAATAATGAATTTGATGATTGAATTATTGGAAAATTGGATGGGTGAAGAGAGAAAAAGACAAATTTACAGAACTCTCATGCTTGTAGGGATTTGAAGCCAAGGAGGCCCATCTTCCACTCCCATCAATGATAATTTGAAATAGTTAATCAATCGCACACACGTTTTGGTACATAAAAGTGTATTCGTATAAAAAGGGATCTTTGTTGTCTACCTTAACCTCTAAAATTGATGCTTCCCTTTAATTAATTATTATTATCATCCTTTGTCTTTAAGATAACTACGACCCCACATGCTAGAGATTCAGATGTTAGTATCAACTCAAATATAAAAAAAAA
>Ga0209700_103980_pt1 | contig 27449 bp, 23 predicted proteins | sample SiratroredBW_FD_187528 | JGI IMG/M metagenome (GOLD analysis project Ga0209700, IMG submission 187528) | Root nodule microbial communities of legume samples collected from California, USA - Siratro red BW (SPAdes) (version 2) | ecosystem: Host-associated > Plants > Roots > Nodule | place: USA... | reverse complement strand
AGTTGGAGCTTTGGGTTTGTGGGATGGGGAGAAAGAATAGTTTGGCTTAAGAAAGGTACCACCACAGAAGGCCATGGCTATTGAAAGCAGTGAGAGAAAGAGATGGGATTGTGAAGGTGTTTGAAGTATGTAGGAAGTAAGAGAGCAGATTATGCAGCAAAGCTACCTTCGCGGTGGTATTGCATTTAAACAGAATTTTGGAACTACCCTTTATAGGGAGAAGAATGCATAAACAAACAAAACCAAGGCTGAAGAATTCATTTTATTTCATTGTTTACTTGGTCTAGTATTCTCCTTTTCCACATTTCTTTACTATTTCTTTGTTATTTTTATTTTATTTTATTGTAATTCAGCATAAACAACACAAAAAGAAATCTAAAAATGTAATAAATTTAGAAAGAATTACATAAAATTTTTATGTTAGTTTAATTTTATATCAGAATACTTAAAATATATAAATTATTTTTTATTTTATAAATAGATAAGTTGTCTCAATTTGAGGTGATTTTATTATAAGAAAATTATATTAATATAATATGATTTCATGATTTTATTATAAAAAAACTATAGTGGTATAATACGATTTCATTAACTTCGTGCCATTCTAACATAACTCTAATATAATCTATTTTAAATTTAAATCTTGAAAATTAATAATTAAATAATTATTAATTGTAGAAAATATTTTAGCCAATACGCTGTATATGCTGCTTTTTTTTTTTCCGTCAGATTCAGTTCACTTCGTTCCACCATTTAATAAAAGAGAGACCGTAGATAGGGAAGAAAGGACACATTAGAATATATTTCATGAAAAAAGGTATTAATTAAAATAAATAAATATACTTAATGTCTTTGAAATATAAAACCTATTACAATACTTATCTTAAAATAATGGAAAGCTTAATAAGAAAATGAAATAGTAAGTTTTAAATATCCATAAGAAAAGTCAACCCAAATATAAGGTCTGCTGAAGTGATCAGATCCAGCAGCCAAACTTATATTATGTAATCCATTTTTTTTTTTTTCAAAATATAATCATGTACGTCTTGAGCTGAAAATGTTGAATAAATTATCAACATTGAATATCGTTACTACCATACTACATCTGTATTTTATTAAGATAAAGATAGATCAGAGTGTTGCTATAATTTAAAAATATAAAATATGTTGGGATATAAAGAAAGAAGGTAGAGAAAAAATAAAATTGTGAAAAATAAAAGTCTGATGCAGTTCACTTGAGTCTATTATTGGTTACTTCTTTTGTATTGTATATTTGCAAGAAAAAAAGACTCAAACTAAAATTACATTTTTACCCTCTCTCTTAATTTAGTTTTTTAACATTAAAAATATTTAATTTATCTTTTCAAAAATTTAAATTTTTCACCAATAATTTGGTAAAAATATTTATAATTTGATCATGAATATTGCAGTATATTAATTTTAGTTTTTCTTCAATCACTTATCTCTCGTATAATTAAATGAAGCGTTAATTTACTTACTCTTATCCTGAGTTACAAAATTCTTTGATAAATTTTGGACTTGTTGTCAATAAAAAAGTTAATTTCTATATATCATATAAATTAAAGCATCGAGCTTGTATAAATTAAGTGGTGAGAAAATAAGCGAAAAATCTAACACACTAGGATATTTATGGATCTACATACTTTAGATACAATAAATTTATGTTGATCCCTAATTATGTGGTCCTCTTGTAAATCAAAGTCTTAAATTCAATTAGATAATTAATAGTATATGGTAGAACATGTCAATGTCAATATGAGTCTTCTAAGTAATATTTATGTAATAATTGTTATTTGAATTTAATTTGAATTAGATTCACTTATTTGTATTTGGAAATTTATAAGATGTGTTGCGTACATTTGAGCATGAATTCATATATTAATTCTAGTATTTTAAAATGAATTAAATACGTTCAATGGATTCAGTAATGTATTTATACTAAAATAAATATGTATATAAATTTTATTCTTATTAGCTAACCTATTTGTTTATTGTAATCAGGCTTTAACCTATAATTGTACTTAATATGTAAACAAATGACATGGGTGGAGATGGTTCAATAAACGTAACCAAACTTAGTTTGGTGATTATATATATAATATGAATAATATGTTATCAATAAATATATTGTTTCAATTATCATCGTTAAATGATGAAGTGACATTAGATTTAATAATATTTTTATTGTATTATAACTAATTATTTTTACAATATATGTTTTTAAAAAATTACTTAGTAAAATTTCTTATTAAAATTTTCATTCTGGTGCAATTTTGTTTGGAAATGCTCAGAATGGGTAATTTTTTTTAATTACCACAGTGGGTAAATCGTGCCAAGTCATAGCGATATCATAACGAAGAAATCGTGCCATAGTGGCACAATTTTGTTTTCATAGGTTAATTAAAATCGTGCTGATATGGCACGATTTTAGAGCATTTTTTCTGAACTGAAATCGTGCCACCTCAGCACAATTTGAGTTCAGAAAAAGTACTCTGAAATCGTGTCATATCAGCTCGATTTCAGTTCAAATAAATTACACTGAAATCGTGCCACCTCAGCACGATTTCAATACATTTATAATTATCCAAATATTTGTGATTGGTGTACGTAAGTGATGTAATGTGGAGTTTATATAAACGCGTGAAAGCCTTAATAAAATGCAAAAGGGTTATTTTTGTATTATTGGAAGAGTCTCATATATAAATATATAACTATATTTTTAAAGTAATACTTAATTATTTGAAAAGAGTTTTTTGTTTCCTTCTATCAATACCTCGTGAATTTATGGAAATTGATAGAAATTTAGAATGATGGATATGATTAAAGTTATTAGAATATCTAAAAATGAAAATGATTATTCACGAACTGAAATTAATTTATACATAAATTAAGTAATAAAAATAGTAATTAATAAAAAGAGTACAATACAAAAGTTCATTAATATGATTACAAAATGTAATAAATTATTTATGCCACGCCACAATGAGGTCTTCTTTTTTGCCTCCTAGGTCTGGTATGGTGTGATGGAGGTGGTACTGGATGAGGGTCATCATTGCAATCAGAAGAAGTTGGATGGGAAGGAGATGGGTTGTCCTCAGTCTATTGCATCAGACATATTGCATCTAACTTCAACAAAAGATCCAAGAATGCCGAGTTAAAACGACAATTAATTAACATGGGTACTTTTTTTTTCTCATTACTGTCATTATGTCCATTCAATATATATACATAATTTCGTGTGTCACAACTTTTTTTTACATTGCCACAGCTTACGAGATGAAACAACCAACCCTTATGGCCAAATTTTCTGCCATGCGTTCAGAATTCCAGCAAGCAGTGTCTTGGATAGATCAAATACCGCTGGAAAAGTGAACTCAAGCATATGATGGGGGTAAAAGGTTCGGGCACATGACAACAAATCTAGCGGAATGCATTAACTCGGTTCTAAAGGGTGCACGGTCTCTTCCTATATGTGTTATTATCAAGACTACATTTGAACGAACAAAAGACTAGTTTGTTGAATGAGGGACCAAGGTGGAGTGCATGTTACGAGCAGGTCACCTATATCCGGAAGACATTACCGTACAACTACGCAAAAATGAACAACAATCAGCTATTTGCATTGTGTAGCGCTAGATAGACAGAACTCAGAGTTTGAAGTCCAGGAAATACCCACTCCCCAACTTCGCCGCCGACCTATGTCATACAAAGTCAAATTAAATGAATGGTGGTGTGATTACGGACAGTTTCAAGCCCTGAAGTTGCCTTGTCCACATGTCATAGTTGTTTGTTCATTTTTTCATCTACAGTTAGCCACATTCGTTTCTCCTGTTTACAGCCTCAACAACATTTTAAAGGCCTATGAAATTCAATTCCATCCAATTCAAAACCAAGACTATTGGTCTCCTTACACAGGTCCAAATATGATACCTGACCCACACATGAGAAGAAGCAAAGCTGGAAGACCAACTACAGACCGTATCCATAATGAAATGGATGACCCAATTCCCAATAGGCCTAAGAAATGTTCATATTGTAGAAACGAAGGTCACAATAGAACAAATTGTCCCTATAGACACTAATCTTTCAATGTAACCTATATTTTTAGTTTAATGAAAAATGACACATTTAACTTTTTAATTTATTTATGCTTTTAGTTTAATGAAAAATTTATTTGTTATCAATTTCAAAAATTTCACACTACACTTATGTAAACCAATCACAAATATTATAAGTGTACTGAAATCGTGCTGAGGTGACACGATTTCAATGTAATTTATTTGAACTGAAATCGTGCTGATGTGACACGATTTTAATTAACACAGAAAATCATGCAAACAAAATCGTGCCACAGTGACACGATTTCTTCGTTATGATATCGCTATGACATGACACGGTTTATCCACAGTAGTAATTAAAAAAAATTACCCATTCTGGACATTTCCAAACAAAATTACACCAGAATGAGAAATTTTTCATTAAGTAATCACGTTAAGAAAGGATGTTTTCACGATTTTTATTAATTTATGGGATAAGTGTTGGGTAGTTTTTTCAACAACTTGATAATATTTTTTTATTAGAAACATTTTCTATTAATAATTTAAATTTTAAAATTAATAAAAGAAATTAAATCTTATAGAATATTATCTTTGGTCTCATCAATGATTACTAATATAAAAATAACGATTTATATCTTAAAATTTACGTGGATTAACATTGACATTAAAGTTAAATGTGTGATGATATTTTATTAGTATAGAAAACTTTTGTATATCGGTTAAATGGAGAACTAACGCAAAAATTTTTTCTTGCAAGTTTGCATTTCTCCTTCATTTTCGTTTGCGTTCTCACTTTCTCCTTCATTTTCATTTCAAAGGGGTTGTGTATGATTAAGGTTAGCCAATGATAGGTGTGGGACGGTCTCGAGCATATCTAAAAGATTTTTAAAGATTTAGTCCTAGAAATAAAGATAATTTAATCTCTACAAATAAAACATCAAAATTTAATTTTTAAATCTATAATAATATTATTTTGTAAGGGTTCTACTATAATACACCAATTTATACATTTAATCCCAGATATCATTGCTCTTTTACGCATAAAATACTCTCATAGTTTTTGAGTCATACTATCATACAAATAAAATAATATATCACATTAACATCATTATCATACCAATTCTCATATACAAATACTAATAAATAATACGACTATATTGGATACCTATTTGAAATGTAAAAGAGGGTAGAAGAGTAACATTGTTGACAAGGCGTTTGTGACGGTGGTTAAGGAAAGTTTTTCAAACTTCTTTTATAAAAGAAGTAAAATTAATAAAATGGAGTATTTGAGGATATCCCAATTCTTATTCAATAAATTGTGTAAGGTCATGTTTCCTTCCTTTTCCTATGTACTCTCATTGTGTGTGACCTAGTTATTTTTCCTCCCAAAATTACACCTTACATAATTAATGTGTCTTACAAGATATAAATTTTGGTGCAACAAAACATGAAAATTTTGATTTTGTATTAGCCATAACTATAGTAGTGTTATCACCATTATACATGCTACTTGGTTGAACATTTTGGTCTTGTTCTTCGTAGGTTGTTATTACTACAATTGGTATTGTAATTGAAGTGGTATTCGTTGTGAGTTTGTTATCATCAAACAGATTTGAAAATTTTCTGTAGCAAAATTGCAAGTTTCCAAGACCAAAATGATTGTTCCTAACTACACCTTTCTCAATTTATATATAATCTCCTTTCTAACGGGTCTCCCTCCATACTTTGATCTCCTAAGAGTATTCCTCATGTTATCAACCCTATCATAGTGCTTTTAAATAGATTAGTTCAAAAAGTAAAATTTTGCTTTATGTGACTTGTTAGTTATAAAGAATATCTCAATAGAATCCACCACCCCATTTCTAAAGATAATATTGTTTTTGTGATTCCATATATATAGTCCAAATCGTTGTCATCTGTTAGCACCAAGGCTAAGCATGTGACTTGATTAAGTCAATAAAGACCATAGCTTGCTAAAGTTTCTGATGAAGACTGCCTCATAAAGAATCTGTTGGAACCAACCTGGACCAGAATTGTTCAAGTGAAGACTTTGAACCAACATGAAGATGGTTGGGTGATTCGGTCTTGGTCCTTAGTTGGGTTTGTGTGTTGGTGTTGGCTTAGTCCTTAATCATTAGTGGCATGGTTCATCATTCTTGAGATGCTAAGAGATTCACAAATATTTTTATTAAAACTGATTTTAAGAAAAATAGCCCAAACTGTTTTTTGCTGGAAAAAGGTTTTTCAATCAATTGAATTTCTAAAACAATCGATTGAATGTGACAGTTATTTCTGTTACTACTAGAATCTTTGATTGGGTCAACTAACGGTCAATTCAATCGATTGAATGGTTTGTTCAATTAATTGAACTGTGACAGCTAAGCTGTTTTAAAACTGATTTGGCTATTTAAAGGAATGGGAACTATCATTTTTAAATATCTAAGATTTTCGAAAAACATTCCTTGAGATCTCCTAAGTGAGATATAGTGCCCCTTTTGTGCGATCATCCTTTCACAAAGTTTTTCAAAACAAGAAACCTCCAAGAACATGAATCTTTAAGCATCCTTGAGTGAGGTTCTTGCGACTTTGGTTTTGGACCAAAGCTAAGTCTTCTACACCTGATCTTCATTCTTTGTAATCTGTTATGTGTGATCAATTTCTGATCTTGTTGTTCTGTAATCTGTTTGCTGTTTTTCAATTATTGGGTTTGTAATTGAGTTGGTGCAGTGGGTTTCTACACTGGTCTCACATCTACTGAGGGATTCAGTAGAGGGTGAGTGCTGCGGGGAGCAGTGTTGCTTGTGGACTACAAGTGTTGTGGTGCAATGGGTTTCTGCACCGGTTACACACTAGCTGAGGGGTTCAGTAAGGTGTGGGTTTACTGCTGGGAGCAGTTTGTAACTTGCTGGGAGCAAGGGTTGTAAACTGATCTTGTGATCAATGTTTGCTAGTTTGCAAAAGACTGGACGTAGACCTTGAGGAAGGGTGAACCAGGATAAAATCTTTGCGTTCTTGATTTCTTCTTCTCTCTTGTTGATCTTTTTATTATCTGCTTGCATTCACTTAATAAACTGATCACTGAATCTGTTTACATATATCTGAATCAACTGTGTTTCTGGGTTACTTTTAATCTACTGGATTGTGTTTAATCATCTTGAATCTGGATTAACACATTTCTATACTGTAAATTGTTTTCTGGGTTTATCTTTAATAATTTCCGCTGTACACAATTGATTGTTTACTGGACAGTCCAGAATTACACGAGTTGATTGATTGAATTAAGAATTTTCATTCTCTCTTTCAAGAACAAATCAGATTTGTGAAAAGATTTTGAAAGTTCAATTCAACCCCCCTCTTGAACTCGGTCTAAACCTTATTTTACATCATCTACATATCTTTCTACACAATTTTGCTTATGACTTAGGCCCATAAGATAAAATTGCATGAAGTGTTGCTTATCTTATAGTGTTGTACATTACATATGCTTATCTATTCATTGCATCTATTCCAAACCTCTCTCGTGATGATACATGTTAAAAATAAGGGGGAAATGCTCTCATTGGTATGTTGACAAATAAAACATATTCTATTTTCTACGTTAATCCCTTTTTTTGGTTAAATTGTCTTTAGTTGCTACTTCTTCAATCAATACCCTACAAGCAAAGTGTTGGCGAATGGAAAGGGTTTTAACTCTCCACAATGTGTTAAAAATGTCATTATCCTCCCCATTAATAGTTTCTTGCTGAATTTTTTAGTTGAACTTACAAAGTATGCATTAGACTCCGCACTCTTCCATTTGTACTTGTCAATTCTATCTCGAGTTAGTTGTGTTGTGAGCTAACTGATTCATCATTGTATGTATAGCTAACTTTCTTCCCATTCATACCATTTTCTTCTCCACTCCTGTTTCCATTTCTATGTGGGTCCCTTCTAACTTCCTAACTCCCTCATGGTTTCATGTTTATTATTATGATTAGCATATATTCTAGGATACATTGCCTCTAAAGATTCCTCCCCTATCCACTAGTCATGCCAAAATCTAATTTTTTCTCATTGCACTCACCAACTTATATTATTGTCAAGTTAATTTGTATGTTGCCTCCCACTAGTTACTCTCCTAATGTGCCTCTACCACCAGGTTTTTTTTTTCTTTGTGTTTTCTCTATTGTTTAAAGTCCTCCAATTACCATACTTATACTCTAGCATTTCCTTCCACAAACCTTCTTTTTTTTGCCTAACCTCTGATATTTATTTATTTTAACCATTTTCCTATTGCATAATAATAACAATAATGATGAACCAATCAGTAATTTTTAGGTTTAGGACCATTTTTTGTGATTGGGCTAATTGAGCTTTAATTAAAAGATTGATCCAATTTGATGTAATTTTAAAAAAAATTTCAAACTTGAGTATGTTTCGTATTTTGTCCATAACTTTTTCTATGGACCTCGGATTAACCTTCTTTCTATCTTGTTTTGCAAATTACTCGAAGATCTACAAACGCTATTACAAGGCCCAAACCAAATTTGAATGAAAAAGTGGACAAAATCGGCCTTGAAGTAGTTATAAAAAATTCGGACGGAACTTGGAGTGGAAATCATTAATGTTGGGCCAAATCAGGGCAACCTAAAATGGGTTTGGGCCACCTTAAGTACTGAAACGAATTAGGGTTTTGTTTTGAGGGTTGGACAGATTAAAAAGGGGGAAAAGGAATAGGTATTGTGATCATATTTTGACGGCAACTACATTTTATGTTTTTGAATTGAGAATACATTTTCGTTCGTTTTCTTTGGTTATCTTCTTCATGTCGGCATTTTCATCTTCTTTCAATCCGTGCTTTACTTCAATTTGGGGTGCCAACCATGATGATGAGCGGCTAAGTTCTTTATTCCATCTAGTGCCTGGAGGTTCTCCCGTTTATGTTAATCCTTATGTTCACGTTTTGTAATTCTTTCTGCAATTACATGTTCACTTGCTATTTTAATAGCATAATTACATTTTTCTATTTTAATACTGCAATTGAATCAATACAGTCTGATTGGAATGTGTTGTGCGGATGTTAATTAGATGCAGAGATTCCGGTCTATTTAACCCACAAATGTAATTTGGATTCTGTATAGGAACCGGTGAGGGATTTTTGGGAGAAGCGAAGTGAGCCCGGGTTGATTTTTCATTATTTGAATTTCTCTATTTTGTTTGATTTCTATTTTTAAAAATCTTGCTAACCGCCCCACTACATTTTAAGAGAACATTCTGAGTGGTCCTTGGGAAGAATGACCTAGGTTAGTTATACCCCAAATTTAGCCTAGTTTAATTTGGGGCGTGTTTGGTAGAGCGTATCAAATTTTGGCGTCGTTGCTGAGGACCCTCATCGTTCTCTATTTAAATATGCATTTTTATATATTAGGCACAATTTAATAACTTTAATTTTGCTTTCACAGAGTAGTGCAAAACAGGTTCATCCTCTTTGACTTTTTGCTTATTTTTAGTCAAAAGGGGGTATATCAGCTATTTTCGAATTGTTTGACTAATTCTGATTGAGATGAAATTTTGCATGGACATAGAGGAAGATATTTGCAACATGGCCCATCACAAGTGATGGCCTCCACCCTAAAATTGCTAAACCCAGAGCTTTCCTATTCTCTTTAGATGATGGAGCAAACGATTGGTTGTACTATTTGCAACTAGCATCCATTCAAAACTGGGATGACATGTGTCGCAACCGGGATCACAACGGGGACGACGATTTGAAAAAAATTATAATATGTTTGAAAATTTAAAAAAAGGAGTCGCCACCATAGTTTATTTTGGAAAACTATGGAAAAACCGAAAAAATGATAAAGCAAGTTTGCAAAAATCGGATTTTGGGTTCGGGAGTCGGTTACATGTGGGGAAGGTGTTAGTACCCCCACAACGCCTGTCCTAAGATGGTACCTTTAATTAAATAAATAAAAACGAGTGTGATTTTGAAAATGCTATTTTTCCCAAAAGACAAAATGTAGATAAAACAAAAAAATATTTTTTAATTTTTGGGGCCCAACAAGGGTTTGACCTTGCTCCTACATATTTCTATCAAGGATGGATTATTAGGGTTACGTAGTTCTTTTCTAAAAAATGCTTGTTGGTGTTTCGATATTTTTTAATTTTTGAAACTTTTAATGTTTGAAAACTTTTGAATATTAGAAATTTGATTTTGAAAATTCTAGGAGTACGTTAGGTACGAACGACTATGCTCCGTAATCTGACGACTCGTATTGGATATCTCTTGACGCATGCGGTCATTTGAATATCCAAACGAAATCAAAACCTTTCGAATGAAATTATGTATAATGCGAACAGTTATTTAAGAATTAATTGTTAATTTATTTAAAACAAAACACATTTTATATATATATATAAAATAAAAAAAATGATGAAATGATATATTTTTATATATGTTTTTATTAAAATGCAAGGGTATTTTTGGAAGTTAAAGAAATTGGTAGATGCAGGTCATAATTTGGGTGGTGCAAGAAGTGGCCCCACTCACTAAGAACTAGGGCTAGGAGCGTTTTGGCCATGAGAGAGTGGGTGCAAGGATGCGAAGGCAATGGCACCATTTGGTGAGGGGTCCTGAGGCAACCGTGGGAGGCTAACGGCGTCGAGCGCCATCGTTGGCGGAGACGTGGAAACGGCGGCGTTGATGGGAGCACGTGGTGACGCAAGATGCGCGACGGCGGGTCTGACAGACTACTTCACCGGCGGCGACAACGGGTGTGATGAAGCCTGGCTGGTGGTGGTTTTGAAGGCATGCAAAGGCTGTGGCAGTGGAGGGAGGAGCAGAGGTGCAGCGACATGTTGGTGGTCGACGGTGGAGGTGTCTCGGGGTTTATGGCGACTTGGCGAGAGGTGCAGGGCATCATGGTGGTGGCGAGGAATATGGAGGAGCTGTGGCGGTAGTGGTGAGGCAGTCTTAGTCGTTGGTACGTTGTGGGGGTGTATGGCTAGGCGTGGCTAGCGAAGGTGCAGTGGGAATATTGGGTATTGGTTTTGGCTAGGTGACAGGGAAGGAGAACAATAACGAGGGTTGTTGAACATGGTAGGAGGGTGAGAGGAGAGGGAAGGAGTGGTGGAGTGTTTGGTGGCCACGAGGGTTGGCAGTGCAGGTGGTGTTTGTAGCAGGCACAGTGAGACACATGGTGGAGGTACATGATGATTGCTTCCTGGTGGTTTTGTGGTGTTGGTTGGTGGACGTGTTTTGGCTTGAGGTAAGGTTGTTGTGGAGGGTTGATGGGTGTTTGCATGGTCACCCACCATGGGTATAGTTGGTGGAAGTGGAGGAAGTGGGGTCGGGAATGAGGATGACTCGAGGTGGCTGCTGTTGACGATGAGGGAATGGGTGACAATGATCTCTTGCACGGCGGTGAACCTTGCAAGGCACGGCGACGGAGGTTAAGTGGCGGTTTGGAGGAGGACGGGATGTTACCATGGTTTTATGATTTGTGAAGAAGTATGGTGACTTTGCCATGGCAGAGAAGGAGCATATCGAGAGGTAAGGCAGAGACTGATTGAGCTAGGTGGTTTCGCGAAAGGGTTGGAGGTAAAAGATGTATGGTGGGGAGGCTTGGTGGTTACGGAGGTGCGTGGGAGGTTTAAACATAAGCTTTATGAACTTTTTTAGTTTTAAGTGCTACTGCTGTTTTTCAAGTGAAAGGTTATGAATGCATGTTGCGGGCTAATTATTTGAATACATGATGTATATTTAATGATGTATAAACGTGAAAAGAATCACAAACGAGGTGGTGAAGATAAAACAAGTGAAGTGCAAACAGAAGGAAGAAGCAGGTTAAGGAAGAAGCAATAACCTTCTCCTTTTGGATTTGTTTTACAAACAGTCCTTCACTATTTCTTTCTCCAGGTGCTTCCTCTTGACAGAGTTATGGGAGGGGATTAGCAAGTTGTATCGTTTTTTGACTGGGAGGAAAAAAAGAAGGGTTTGCTCCTTGCCAATAGGAGCAATAATGAGAAGCAAATTTTGGTAGGGTTGCAAGAGCGGGAACACAGTGGAGTGAAGTCGAGAAAATCCTCCTTTCGATTGTGACCCCACTCCTCTATATGAATCCTCAGCCCAAAGGAAAAGTGTTGCAAGGTTGACTTGGTCTAAGGTTTGCAAGCACAAAGGGACAAAACAAATTTTGTTATGAACAAGTAATGTTTGGCAGCAGCACGAAGCTTGTAGGAGACAATTTGTTAGGATGGGGTAATCTTGGTTGCAGAAGGAAGCTTTAGTGAGGGCAACATTACATGAAAGCATAGCAGGCAGGAGCAAGTACAAGGTTTGGAGGGCTGGGGGTATTGCTGGCACGGGAGAATCCTCACTGAGTTTAGGAAAAAAAAGGAAGGAGGATCACTCCAATTTCAAATTTCCTCTTTTTTTGTTATTTATTATCTTTTTAATTTTTTGCAAGATAAAATTATATATATGAAAAAGAAATATATTTTGTTTGATTTTTTTTAACGAAGGTAAAAATCTAACAAAAGGATAAAAGTAATTATATTTTGCATTTAATTATTTCATTTTTTCTAAAATGAGAAAGAGGTACAAAACAAAATTAAACTATATCATTAATTAATTTTTTTTACTTTTTGAAAAATGAAAGAAAATAAGAACAAAATCCAAGATTCTAGCTAAAAGAGATTTTTTTATTTTTTTATTATTATCACCTAGAGAAATTATTAAATAAATTTGTCCGGAAAAAATTAAGTGTTGACAACTATCCCTTTTTACTTTAACTTTACTGGATAATATGAAAATTAAATTAAAATTTTCATATTATTATAGTAAAAGTTAAGTAAAGACAGAAATGCTAATTTTGTCCGGGTTTAAAAGATAAAGAAAATTTAAGCATCTGGATTTCCCCACAAAAGAAAGGTTACTATTTGAAGAAAAGAAGAGAAAAAACACGAGGTCAAAACCATTACAAAGTAGAGGGTTGTGCATCGTCACGTGTAGAAACTTAAAAGTGAGGTAGAGACCATTACAAAGTAGAGGGTCACGCATCGTCACATGCAGAAAATTAAAAGTGAGGTCGAGACCATTACAAAGTAGAGGGCCACGCACCATCGCGTGCAGAAAATTAAAAGGTCGAGACCATGCCTTGCAGAGGGTCATATTTTGAGAAGATTTGAAAAGGTTTGGACCAATCCTGAGGAAGGGTCTTTGTTCGAGAACTGATTGAAATTTGCAGGCGGTCACCAAGTGAATGCCAAAATGAAATTTGAATGATAAATGTTCTACGATGAGTGCAAAATTTTCATTTTCTATTCTTGTGATGAATGAGAGTGCATGAGACTCTATTATTTGGATGAAAATTGCCTTTATGAATGCATGAAGCTCTATTTGTCATACGTGTTCATTTTGTTTGATATTGACATTTAGAAAGAAATGCACGATTGCAATGAGACTCCCTCTTTTCGTTTTTCCCTTTTTGCCCCTTTTTAACATTTTGATGTTGACATTCAGAGTTAATTGTTCTCTTTGTCATCATTGAATTCATTTGGAATTTGTTCTTGAAAATGAGGGATGATGCAAGTTCCGAAGTTGTTGTTAAGATTGAGACATTGTTGACTATTGATTCGTTGGTTGATAACAGGAAAGTTGCCCTTTTCCAGAAACATTTCAAACATCTTTCTTTTTTTCTACTTTTTTCTTTTTCTGACCGAGTCATTAATCACATCTCCTTGTCATAGGGTTAAGGTTTGAAAATTAGAGCAATCAGTCCTTAATCAATATGGACTTTATTAGGCTTGTAACGTGGTCAAGGGTTGAAAGGTTGTCAAGAAAATGATACGAAGGCTCAAAAATTATTTTTTGGATTTTAAAATTTGACACAAAGATCATCAGTCAAGTTATTTTTTGTGGAAATGGTCAAGGTTTTCCTTTACAAACACACCATTCTTTTCATTTTTTCTTGCATTTTTCATTTAGTTTCTTTTTTCTTTTCTTCTCTTTTTCTCTTTTGTGACAACATTTCTTCTTGCAAACTCATATCATTCTTGGATGAATCTCTTCTATTTGATTTTTGAAGCCTTTTGGCATCCCTTGAACTGAGTTTCACTTATGATGATCTTTGTTCTGGTTATTTTGAAAGATAACATTTCTTTTTGGCTCAAAAAGGGTGCAAAGGATTTGCAATTTTGTCTGCTTTGGATAAAGAAACGTGGTCATATATCCCTTTGAATCATGATTACTTTATTTTCAAAAGGGTTAACCCTGAAACAAGATTCAATGAGTCCCGACATATGTCATTTTTTGACTCCATTTTTTATTTTCTTTATTGTCCTTTCTCTTGTCTAGATTGCCCTTGCAGGTTTTCAATCTAGCAGACTTTTATTATTTGATTGCTCCTGGAGATTGGAAATTAACCACTTGGCCAAACTGAGAGAACATGACGTTTCTGCCCCAGTGTGAGACTCTTGTTTTGTCGTTTCAGGTGATGGTGAAAGCTATTGAGGCAGGCCTTTTGTTTTGGGGTTTTAGGATGAGGAAAGGGTAAAGGATTCCAAGCAACATACATGCAAGTGTTTCATTGAAAAATGTCAGCTTTTGCCTCTTCTTAAACTGTGAAATGCAACATTTTTCATGAATTCAAAAATTATATCAGAGAAAACAATTAACTCGGTCCTGTGAACATTTTTTATTCGTTTTTTTTTGCTTTATTCTCGCGACACCCATCAAGACTCCGCCTTAGCGGTGACAAGCGAGAATCTGTGGAACATCCCAAGGTGTCAACAAAAGTATGTGCTCGTTCCCTTTCTTTTTACTTTTACTCAGTGTGACAAAAATGCGTAAACCAAAAGATAAAAAGAGGGAAAATGATACAAACAAGTGTTTTTTTCATTGAATATTGCAGTCAATCAACAGTGTCAATATTTTACATGGGTTCCCTGTCGTTACAGAATCATATTAGGCATAAAATTTCTTAACTGTGTCCGAGTTGACAGGCAGAGGTAACTCTTCCTCATCCATCCTCGTTAGGATTAGTGCTCCTCCTGAAAGGGCCTTTTTCACCACGTAAGGGCCTTCGTAATTTGGGGTCCACTTTCCTCTGTGATCCTTTTGAATTTGCAAGATCTTCCTTATTACCAAATCACTTTCTTGGAACTCCCGAGGGCGAACTTTTCCATCAAATGCTTTCTTCATCCTTCTTTGATATAGTTGCCCATAACTTACTGCTGTTAGCCTTTTCTCATCAATAAGATTAAGTTGATCTTTTCGTGCTTGTATCCATTTCGCTTCTTCAAGTTGAGTTTCCATCAACACTCTCAGAGAAGGGATTTCAACTTCAAAAGGGAGCACCACTTCCATCCCATAGACCAAAGAAAATGGTGTTGTCCCAGTTGATGTCCGAACTGAAGTGTGATATCCATGTAAGCAAAAGGGAGCATCTCGTGCCAATCTTTATAAGTTACGACCATTTTCTGGTTGATCTTCTTTATATTCTTATTAGTTGCCTCAACTGCTCCGTTCATTTTCGGGTGGTAGGTAGAGGAATTGTGGTGTTGAATCTTGAATTCCCCACACAATTTTGACATCATCTTATTATTGAGATTGGTATCATTGTCAATAATAATCCTGCTAGGCAACCCGTACCGACAAATCAATTCTTTCCTTATGAACTTTGCCACTACTTTTCTCATCACATTTGCGTAGCAAGTGGCATCCACCCACTTGGTAAAGTAATCAATTGCCACTAGGATGAAACGATGTCCGTTTGATGGTTTTGGCTCTATAACCTAGATGACATCTATACCCCACATAGAGAAAGGCCATGGTGCAGTAAAGACACTCAACAATGTTAGCGCAACATTAACTTTGTCTACATACACTTGACATTTGTGGCATTTTCTCACATGTACGCAACAGTCGTTCTCCATGGTCAACCAGAAGTAACTAGCCCTCAATATTTTCTAGCCATAGAATGGTCGTTCATGTGAGCCCGAAAATTCCTTCGTGAACTTCTCTCAAGATCAGTTCTGCTTCTTTAGCATCAACACACCTGAGGAGAACCATGTCATGATTTCTCTTGTATAACACATCCTCACTCAACAGGAAGTTTGCAGCCAACCTTCTTAACATCCGTTTATCATTCTCGGTGGCCGTTTCAAGATATTCACAATCTTTGAGGTATTGCTCGATATCAAAGTACCAAGGTTTGCCATCTGGCTCCAAACATATGACTGGTGATGCTTCCCAGTTAACTAATCTGAAACTGAGACCTGCTAGATATGTCACCTATGGAGATAACAATCGTGGTAGGATTCTTGGAGTTGGTGACATTGGAGGAAATGACAAAGTGATCATCAAAGATGTATTATTAGTAGAAGATTTAAAGCACAGCCTGCTGAGCATCAGTCGACTGTGTGACAAGGAGTGCAAGATCACCTTTGAACCAAATTTTTGCCTCATAACAGATTCAAAATTGACTGAAAATGTCCTAGTAGGTAAAAGGGTAAATAATGTTTATATGCTTAATGTTTCTTGATAACATCTAGCATGAACTGCCTACTCACTAGGAATGATGAATCTTGGTTGTGGCATAGAAGATTAGCTCATATTCATATACATAATCTAAATAGAATTGCATCAAAAGAGCTTGTAGTTGGACTTCCTAAGCTCAAGTTAGAAAGAGATAAACTGTGTGAAGCATGTCAAAAGGGTAAACAAATAAAAAGCACTTCCAAACCCTTAAATGTTATTTCTACTTCTAAACCATTGGAGTTGTTGCACATCGATTTATTCGGTCCATCTAGAACTATGAGCCTAGGAGGGAACTATTATGGTCTTGTTATTGTTGATGACTATTCTAGGTTCACTTGGACATTTTTCATAGCCACCAAGGATGAAACTTACCATGTCTTTAAAAGATTTGTCAAAGTTGTTCATAATGAGAAGGACTGCAGTATTTCATCCATTAAATCTGACAATGAGAGAGAATTTCAGAATGAGAAGTTTGACAGATTCTGCAGTAAACTGGGTATTAAACACAACTTCTCAGCACTGAGAACTCCACAGCAGAATGGACTTGTAGAAAGGAAGAATCGGTCTTTAAAGGAGTTTGCTAGAACAATGCTGAATGAGACTGAATTGCCAAAGTATTTCTGGGCAGATGCAGTGAGCACAGCTTGCTATGTACTGAATCGGGTACTCATCAGGCCAATATTGAAGAAAACACCTCATGAACTGTTTAAAGGAAGAAAGCCCAATGTGTCTCATCTAAAGGTATTTGGTTGTAAGTGTTTTATCTTGAATAATGGTAAGGATAACTTGGGCAAATTTGATTCAAAATCCGATAAGGGTATTTTCCTTGGCTATTCACTTCATGGTCATGCATATAGGGCATTTAATAAAAGAACCATGCTAGTAGAGAAATCCATCCATATTGCATTTGATGAAACTAACCAGAATATGCAAGAAAATCCTAAGACAGGTACAGATGATGAGTTTCCAAACATAACAAGCTGATACTAGTCTGGAAAAAAAATTAGAAGATACCAGTAACCTGCTAGAGGTTCAATTAGATGATCAGGGAGGTCAATCAAATGAATCTGGAGTTGGTACTGGTACAGTTAATTCTGGACTTCCAAGAGAGTGGAGAGTTCCCAGAAATCTGTCCTTAGACAATGTTATTGGACAAGTGCATAAAGGAGTTTCAACCAGGAGTACACTGAATCAATTTTGTGAACATATGGCATTTGTTTCACAAACTGAACCAAAGACTGTAGTGGATGCACTGGAAGACAACAATTGCTTAACTGCCATGCACGAAGAACTGAACCAATTTGCTAGGAATGAGGTCTGGACACTTGTTCCAAGAACCAGTGAGATGAATGTCAGTGGCACTAAGTGGGTGTTCAAGAACAAGTTAGATGAACAAGGTATTATTGTGAGAAACAAAGCTAGACTGGTTGCCAAGGGTTACAATCAGGAAGAAGGAATTGATTATGGGGAAACCTATGCATCAGTAGCAAGACTTGAAGCTGTTAGACTACTCTTAGCATATGCTTGCATGAATGGATTCAAGCTTCACCAAATGGATGTCAAAAGTGCTTTCCTTAATGGGTATATTGATGAAGAAGTTTATGTTTGTCAACCTCCTGGATTTGAAGACATGAACATCCAGATTATGTCCTCAAACTGAAGAAAGCTCTATAAGGTTTGAAGCAAGTCCCAAGACAGTGGTATGAGAGGTTGAGCAACTTCTTGCTATCTCATGCATATTATATGTTTAATCTGTTGGGTGCACGGATTGTACTAATCAAAGCTTATTATATGTACTCGTGCTTAATATCAATGAAAGTTGTTATCCTTTATGTTACTATTTTTCTTCACTATGTTCTGTGAAGCCTTATTAATAGGACATCGAATTATGGGGGAGCTTCGTGAAAGCCAGTAGATTGATTCAAAGAAGAACAAACATGCATTTCAACTCAACACACCATTGTTTGTCTTCATCAAATTGGGGGAGATTGTTAGCACCAGTGGGCTGCTGTGAAGATTTGATGAAGCCAACCATGTGAAGAAGTTCAAGGCATGTGATCATATGTGGAATGCATGAAGATTTCATGAAGATTAAAAATCTTGGTCTAGAACCTAGGATTGTGTGTTGTGGGGTAAGTTTGAGTTCAAATCAGTGATGCATGCAATCTTAATCAAGGATAAGCTCTATAAGTATTTTCTGAATTAACAAAAGATTTGAGAAATCATTAAAATAAAAAATTACATTTATTACCAGTCTTCATTCCATTGCATGGCTTGGTTTTTGTGCAACAACTTGAATATTGGCATACAAATTGCAATTAATTGAGAGATAAATCTAGCAATATAGTTTAATCTTCCCAGAAAACCCTCAACTTCCTTTTCGGTGCGAGAGTGTGGCATCTTTAGTATTGCTCTCATTTTATCTGGATTCACCTCTATTCCTTTTTAGCTAATAATGAATCCCAATAATTTTCCAGATTTCACTCCGAAAATACATTTCGCTGGATTCAACCTGAGTTCATATTTCCTTAACCATTCAAACAACTTCTTTAGGTTGAAAAGATGTTCTTATGATCTGGATTTCGCGATCATGTCATCGACATAAACCTCTATTTCTTTATGTATCATGTCATGAAACAATGTCACCATTGCCCTTTGATATGTTGCCCAGCGTTCTTAAGCCCAGATGGCATCACCTTATAACAGAAAGTTCCCCGTAGTGTGATGAAAGTAGTTTTTTCCAAGTCTACGGGTGCCGTTCTAATTTGATTGTAGCCTAAAAATCCATCCATAAACGGGAAGAGTGCAGATTTAGCCGTGTTGTCTACCAGAGTATCAATGTGCAATAAGGGAAAGTTATCTTTTGGGCTAGCCCATTGAGGATATTTTGCTACAGCCAAAAATCCTACGCTGAACTGTTTTTCTACCTCTTCTTTTATCTTCAATGACACTTCTGGCTTCATCCTTCGCAACTTCTGTTTAACTGGAAGGCATTCTGGCCTAAGAGGTAGCTTATGTTGCACTATGCTAGGGTCTAAACCTGGCATGTCTTGGTAGGACCAAGCAAAAGCATGCTTGAATTCTTTTAAGAGAGCGTACAACTGCCCCTGCGTCTCTTTAGTCATGCCAGTACCCATTTTAACTTCTTTCATTTCGCCCTCTTCCCCCAAATTGACAACTTCCACCTCCTCTTGATGGGTTTCATTTCTTTTGCCTCTTGTTCTACTAATCTCAACAATTCAGGAGAGGGTTCACAGTTTTCTTCATAATCATCTTCCGTATTATCGACAGGGAGTGTAAAATTAGGATTCAAGGTATCGACATTGATATTTTCAAAACATTCATTGATTGATCTGCATTATTCAATTTTGCGAAAATGAATAAACAAACAAATAAAATAAACAAGCATAAAACAAAACAGAAATACAAATTTATAACTAAAAATACGCATCAAAGTCACACTGAGTTTTTCAAAATAACCAACTTGCACACACAATGACCTATAACGCAAAGCTAGTCACAAAATATTACATTTCATCAATATTAAAAACCACGGAAATGTCTATAGATTCCCAATTGCTAAGCCTTGCACTAGGAAAGCAAGGGTGCACGAAATTTAAGCCTTCTTCCTCGAGCTCCTTCTCAATGGCTGCCAATCTGTATTGATCCACCCAGCACTTTAGAAGCTTTATCGCATATCTCATAGGGTGATCCTTTCGGTCTTTGGCTCACGCCCTTCCAGCCTAGCCAGGCTTCTTTCTCGCTTTTGTTCCATTGCTCTCCTCCAGTCTGCCTTAGTTGGTATGTATCCCAAGCCGTATCTATTCTTATTCTCAGCTAATTGCAGAGGGAAAACAGATCCCTTACCATCTTTGCTTAATCCTTTCCCAAACTTGTAACCTTCTTTCGTCATCGATTTCACCATCATTAAAGAGGTGTTTGATAGGTAAGGGGTTATTTGAAAAGGCTCGACATATGCATTGTTGATGATTTCAAAGGCCTAGAAGGATGTTTCTAGGGTCTCTTTAGTAGTTTCCACGTATTGAGAGGTCGTCGGTCCACTTACTAAAAAGTCATCCTTGCCGGATACTATTATGAGCTTATTGACCACCACAAACTTAAGCTTTTGATGTAAGGTAGAGGGCACGACTCCGGCAGAATGAATCCATGGTCGCCCTAGTACACAGCTATATGGTGGAATTATATCCATCACCTAGAATACTACTTCAAAGGTGCAGGGCCTGACTTGGATGGAAAGTTCAATTTCTCCTACTACCTCTCTTCTGCTCCCATCAAAAGCTCTCACAATCATAGAACTGGGATGTATGTGAGCTCTCTCGCAAGGGAGCTTATCAAGTGTTGCTTTCGGCATCACATTCAAAGATGAGTCGTTGTCTATAAGCACTCGAGCTAGGATATAGTCCATGCATTTCACCAATATGTGCAGGGCCTTGTTGTGGCCTCTTCCTTCTACAGGGATCTCCTCTTCAGTAAAGGTTAGGTAGTCGTTAGTCGTGATATGACTAACGATGCCCTCAAATTTATCCAGGGATAGATCCTGCTCTACATGAGCCCCACTAAGAATCTTCATCAATAGTTTTCTGTGGGTGACAAAGTGCATCAATAGTTCTAACAGCGAGATTCTAGCTGGCATGCGGTTTAACTGGTCCACCACCTTATATTCACTTTGCTGAATGAATTTTAAGAACTCGCTTGCTTCCTCGTCAGATATTCCCTTCTTTCCATCCTTCTCAGTATCTCGTTCAGTTTGTGGCACCTTCCCTTTCAATAACGCTCTTGCTTGCTCTGTGGTTATTTCTTCTCTAGTCCTCTTACCTTGATTTTCTTCGTTTCTTAACTCAGGAGGTGTAAAGACACAACCACTTCTTATCATACCCCTTACGCCGAAGATATTATCAATGCCAGTATTAACAATAGTAGGGGTCTTGTGTACTTCCTTTCTTTCTTCTTCCCCTTTCAAGATCTGAGCATCATACTTCCATGGAACTGCCTTTTCATTTTTATAGAGGAAAGGACTCGGAGCTTGTATCATGATAGGTCGTCGCTCTTGTGATAGGTGTAAAGCCTTGGTAAAACGTATTACCACCGGTTTAGGTCCAGACAATGTCGTCTCCTCACCTGTTTGCGTGAATATCTCCCTCTTTCTTTCTTGTTGATAGATTTGCAAGATGTGCCTATCGATCAGATCTTGCAATATCCGCTTAAACTTAGGGCATTCGTCTATAGAATGTGAGATGTCCATGTGACAACTACATTCCCTTTCTTGTCTATTTTCAACTTTCAACCATCCTACTTGACAGAGCACGGTATAAATTTTCTTCATCGGAGTCTGAATCTTATTGGTTTCTCTTACCCTGTCGTGCCCCACTTCTTCCATGATGGTGTTTGCTGATGAGCTTGCATGTCCTGCCAAAGGGTTGGCCTCTATGCTAGGTTTGTCCTCCTAGGAGCTTATCCATCCCGAGTTGATTAGTGTCTGCACCTTATGTTTAAGGACAAAACACCTTTCTGTGGAATGGTCGATTACCCCGCCATGGTAGTCACACTTAGCATTTGCGTCATAGTTCTTTGGGTATGGCAGTTGTACCGGCTTCATGGGGGATATGGTAATTAAGGAGTTGTGCAAAAGGGTTGGTAGAAGCTCTGTATACGTCATCAGAATGGGAGTGAAGTTAACAAAGTTCCTTTCTGGATTTCTTTTAGGGGCTGAGATCTGACTCTAACCTTGATTAGAATGCGAAACCATACCATGGTGGTAGGCATTATTTGGCACAGGTGAGACTTGATATGAGGCCTGGGGCATGGGAAAACCTTGTAGACGGGCCCGTGGATGGTATATTAGTGTTGTATTTGCAACGAAAGAGAAATGCATAGCCAGATGTTGATAACTTAGTCTAAAATGGGGCGTGGCATGACTTTCCCAATGAGAGGCAATGGATGTCGCTTGGACTTCACCTTCTTTTCGCCTTCCAGGGATGAATCCGGGCTTTTTGGTGTTTACGGCCACGAGCTGGCCTTGTGCAATTTTTCCACTTTTAAACCCAAATTCAATCCTTTCTCCGATTATGACTATATCGGAAAAATTTAAGGAGACACTTCCTACCATTTGCACATAGAAAGGCGAATGCAACGTTCTATGAACATGGCTACCATCTCTTTGCCATGCAATGGGGGGTTCTACTTGTGTCACTACCTCCCTCCACCTTTGGGCATATTCTTTAAAAGTTTCCACCCTTTCTTGGTCATGCTTTATAGTTGCATCCTATCAGGTGCCATATCGATATTGTACTTATATTGCTTCAAGAATGCACCCACCAAGTCGTTCCAAGAATGAATGTGTGTTGGTTCCAAATGCATATACCAACTCAAGGTCATCCCTGCCAAACTATCTTGAAAGAAATGTATCAGCAATTTCTTGCTATGAGCATGAGCTGACATTTTCCTACTGTACATGGTTAAATGGCTCTTAGGGCAAGTGGTGCCCTTTTATTTCTCAAATTCTGGGACCTTGAACTTGGATAGAATGACTACATCTGGTACCAAGCATAACTTTGCTGCCTCTCCTAGTCCATAACTATTCCAACCTTCTATGATTCGGAGTCTCTCTTCCAAGTACTCTATTTTGCCTTTTGCTCCTTCAATGCCAACAGTGGTGGCTTTTGATTGGGACCCTTCGCCTGTCAATACTTGCAGGACTTTTGGAGCACCGGTCACTTGTGGCCCTTCTAAAGTAGATGCCCCAATCATAATATTGCTTACCATGTTATCATTCAACGACATTTGTAGTCCTTCTGACTTATTAGTATGCGTGACAGGCATACTGATAGGGACAACAAGTGGAATCTGAATCTACTCATCATATTCCTGAGTTGGCAGAGTGTATCCGGGAGGAAGACCAAAAGGGGGAAATTCGACAGAAGTCGCTTTAGCCGCTTGTGTGCTCTTTTTTTCGCTTTTAGAGACCCGAGATTCTAAAGCTATCAAAACTTCCAGAATTCGAGCCATCTGGTCCTTGAGTTGATCGACATCAGTCTTCTCCTTGGGTTGCTCCCAAATTCTCTATGTTCGTCCGATTGGCACGTGTCTCGTATGGATGTCGCGGTGTTCTGTTCGTTATTGCTTTTTATATTTCTCTTTTATGTTTTTAGTTTATTAAAAAGAATTAGATGACAAAAGAAATGACAAATTAACCCCTAGCACGAGCTATAAAACCCCTCATCACCCCTACAAGTTGTTTACAATGCTCTATAAAAATTGTTATATCTTCTGGACGGTTGTAGAACTTCAAAGATGATTCAGCATTAGACAGCATCCTCGGGACATCATCAATCGCCCCGTTGGCTAGAGAAGCCAGCTGAGAAAAGCAATTCTTCCAATACTCCGCGACTTTCTCCTGCTCAACCATGAAGCCCTTTGTCAGAGCCATCATAGTCTGAAGCTTTTCTTCCACTTTTATCCTTTGCAAATGCTCATCATTAACTCTTTCCTCATAGGTTTCCATAATCTTCTTTGCTTGTTGTTCCATGCCATTAACCACGATCTACAATTTGAACAACTGCTAGAGCCTCCTGCTTCTCTTCTTGATATTCTTATATAGGTTCTTCCATTATCTTTCTGCTGATTAAACCACGTTCCGTTCTTGAGCTTTCTTTGTCAGTTCAGCATTGGCAGCTGCCAAATCTTGCTTAATTTTTAACGTGTAATCTCTTTCTGCTCTCTGCTTCCTCATCAACTCTTCATGTGTCTTTCTTCTTTTCTCATAGTCCTTTTTTAGATCAACATAATCATGGCGTGGACTTTGAAGATCCTCAGCTACTTTTGCAATTTTTTCTTTCTGTTTTTGAATTTCTTCCTTCAACAACTTCACCTCTTCTGGCTCGGTGTCTCGTGTCTGTTCTTCGTTTAGTGGGGTAATCACCTTGAAGGGCAGTTTGATCTTCTCAACTCTTTCCATGACCCACCGATGATAAGGGACTTCTCTATCCAAAGTCCACGATCTAGAATCTTTCTCCATACAAATTACATGGTCCCAAGCGGTTCTGACTTGTTTCAGAGTGTTAGTAGCTAGGCCAACCTCATAATACACTAGCAGAGGGATGAGGGCGGCAGGTGTTGGAGACCCTCTGATAGGATACCCAAATTGCCTCTGAGCCAGCACCGGGTTATAGTTAATGCAACACTTGGTGCCAATAAGTGGCACATTAGGGTATTTCCCGTAATAATAGATGACGTGTAACCTCTGCTGCCATGAAAGAGGCCACCTGATCTTTTCTTCTATCAATGCCGCGAAGAATTGTTTCCAGTCTTATGATCCTTTAACTTCAAGACCATGCTGTAATGCTCTTTCCACTGGACAACTGACACCAAAAACTCCCTCTCCAACACTAGATGTAAGCCATACATATAGAATGGGCAAGCAGTACTACATTTTCCCCTTCTTCCTCTTGGAACACAGATCAAGAGTCCCAAAAACATCGGCTAAGATATTTGTAATTGGATTTTTAGATCGTGTTTTGCTAGCAATAAACACATCTACTGCAACATAGTCCACGAAATACTCGATGTTGGGAAACAACAAAACTCCATAGATTACCGTGGTGAGAACATCCATGAACGTTTCCCACTCATTTTTGTCAGCCAGTTGACACAGATAGGCTTCCAGAAACTTTTGAGGAAAATCTTTCGCCTGTTTCCTGCTTACAATTTTGCCTTCTAGCTCTACAGGATGTATTTTCATAAATCTGGCTATCACGGGCACAGAGGCATGTTGTTCCAAGTGCTTGTATGGAGCCTTTCCTTCCAAAGGTAGATCTAGAATCTGCTCGAATTCTTCAATAATAAGCACCAACTGAAAGTTCGAGAATGTAAAACATGTCAAAGGTGGGTCATAATATTGCGCTAAAGTAGTGAGCACAAGTACTTGAACCTCTACTTCTAGTAATCCCAGTAGGTTCTCAATTTTCTTTCTGAAGGCATCTCTCTGTATTGTCTTAAGTTTTCTTCCTAACTCTCTGAGACTGGTCAAATTACTTTCATTCACCCTTATGTTGAGTTTTTTCTTTAGTGACTCTGAGTTCGACTATCTCTCGATTCCAGATTTCATGTTAAATTCCATCTTATCAAAAAATTGCACACGACTTTAAAATTTTCACCTAAAACAAACAAAATTGGTAAGAACCAAAATGCATGAAATGCAAGGGTGAGGAAGTGTACGAGGCAAACATCCTCTCCCAATTATGATATGCACGAATGCAACACATGCTTTCATAATTGAAAATTTTCGCATTTTGTTTTGCAAACACTTTTTCCTGAAAATTTTGTTACAAATTTTTGAATTTCTTTTTTTTTTGAATTTTTTTATTTTTTTAAGAAAAAACAATGGAAGGTAGAGGCACACATGTATCTCCCTTTTGTGCCCTAATCGAAGATTTTAGCGCGATGGCACTTAAAGATCTAGGACGTTTAGATGCATTCTCAGACGGAATAGCTCCTAATCCCTAAAGGTATAAGGCCACTAGAGATGTGGCTCACTTCACTACATTGCTCACAGCAGTTGGTAAAAAACTTGCTTATGAGCCTGTGAATAAAGAAAACAAAACTCTAGTTAGGGTTCTCGCAAAAACTGAGAAAGGAAGTACATCCTATCAGTATTGCTACACAACCCCTTTCTATTTCTAAGCTCTCTCAGACCCAGGTATAGGACCCCACTCATGATATGCAATTGTGTGTGTGTGAAGGGAGAATTATACATATCCCACCCCACCTGTAAAACAACCAGAAAATCTCAGACAAATATACACAACATGTCATCTAACCTAGGGTTCAATTATTCCAACAAAGTATACAAACATTCATACATGCAACAAGGATAGAAAAAGATAAGCATTCTAAACATCACACTCATTTTTACTTATTTAATTAAATTGGCCTGACTCTCAAATTATCCCTAGTGGAGTCGCCATCTGTCACAAGCGGGATCACGACGGGGACAGCGATCCGAAAGAAAATATAAATATTTTTGAAAATTTAGAAAAAGGAGTCGCCACCATAGTTTATTTTGGAAAACTATGGAAAAACTTAAAAAAGGATAAGGCAAGTTTGCGAAAATTGGATTTTGGGTTTAGGAGTTGATTACGTGTGGGGAAGGTGTTAACACCCCCACAACGCCCGTCCTAAGACGATACCTTTAATTAAATAAATAAAAACGAGTATGATTTTGAAAATGTTACTTTTCCCAAAAGATAAAATACAGATAAAACAAAAAAATACTTTTTTAATTTTTCGGGCCCGACAAGGGTTTGACCTTGCTCCTACGTATTTCCATCAGGGATGGAAAATCAGGGTTACGTAGTTCTTTCTAAAAAATGTTTGTTGGTGTTTTGATATTTTTTAATTTTTGAAAATTTTAATGTTTGAAAACTTTTGAAAATTAGAAATTTGATTTTGAAAATGGTAGGAGTACATTAGGTGCGAACGACTATGCTCCGTAATCTGACGACTCGTATTGGATATCGCTTGACGTGTGCAGTCATTTGAATATTCAAACGAAATCAAAACATTTCGAATTAAATTTCGTATAATTGGAACGATTATTTAAGAATTTAGTCGATAATTTATTTAAAATAAAACACATTTATATATATATATATATATATATATATATATATATATATATATATATATATATATATATATATATATATATATATATATAAAAGAACGAAAAATAAATAAATAAATGATGAAAATGATATATTTTTATATATTATTTTATTAAAACGCAAGGGTATTTTTGGATGTTAAAGAATTTGGTAGGTGCAGGTCGTAAT
>Ga0209700_103979_pt1 | contig 27450 bp, 10 predicted proteins | sample SiratroredBW_FD_187528 | JGI IMG/M metagenome (GOLD analysis project Ga0209700, IMG submission 187528) | Root nodule microbial communities of legume samples collected from California, USA - Siratro red BW (SPAdes) (version 2) | ecosystem: Host-associated > Plants > Roots > Nodule | place: USA... | reverse complement strand
TATATTTATTTATTTATATATATATATATATATATATATATATATATATATATATATATATAAAGATTTTAGTTACACTAAATATTACAATATATTTTTTTATTTGGTGCAAACTTAAAAAATGTAATCATGTAATAGGAATACAAAAAAAAATAATATTTTTTAAAGAATAAAATATAAGAAAAATTATCCTTTTTACAACGAATATTTCAAATATAATCATTTGTGAATTTTATTTTAATAATAAAATACTTTACATTTAAGTAACCTATCTAACTCAAAATATAATTATTCTAACTTTTACATAATTTTATTCAATAACTATTGTATATATATTTTTTAAAATAAAAGATTCATGATATGATTATAGATTATGGCATTTTAGCTACATAGACACCCAAAACTTATCAATCACCTATCATAATATATTATGAAAAATATTATTAAAAAAACACAAAAAGAACAAATAATAAAAAGAAAAACTGAAAACAAAATTCCTACAAATGAAATAAAGGGAGTTGGAATCTGTTATGAAAAAAGTTTAGCTTAATACAATTATTTTTAACACTTATATTACTCAGTCTATTTGTATAACTATTATTTTTCTTGAAAATACTAATCACTTAATTCACAGTAGGTTCTAATATGAGTTGACTAAAAACTTGACTAATGTAAAGAAGAGTCAAATTCCAATCAAAGATTTTTTAAAACCTTTCAGCTGAGTATATTCAAACAAAAAATGTCATTCATCACTTCATCATAAAGAACATGTTGAATCCTAAAAAAACAATCCATATATTCTTTACTATTGTCCTTAAAATACCTCTACAAATTATAAAATGAAAATCATCTCTAACTTCTCTATCAGTGTTAACTTTAATTCAATTAATACCAAAAAGTTTTAGACAAAAAATAAAATTTTAATCTAACTAATGATATAGTTTTAGAAAGAATTATATAAAATCTAAATATAATCTTTAACGCATTTAACACATATAAAACAATATACTTACCAAATATACTTACTTGATAGTATCCTCATAATTTATTATAAATCAATATAGTGTATTTATGAACACATATTAAAAAGTTTTAAATAATGCAAAAAGCCTTCAAATATATGTCTTAATTAGCTTTTAATGTGATAATTATCAATTAATTTTGATAATTTTATATAGGAAATATTTTTCCATATTTTTAACATGTGAACATTTTTCCATTTTATTGTAAGAACGAAGTGGCCACTTGGAAAATAATTTAAAATAAACTCCATCACTTAAGTGATCCAAGTAAGAAAAAAATGATTTTAAAAATTACTAAAAATTATATTAAAAAGCATAAAATAATTTAAATAATTCTAAATTAATGAATATTGATATTTCAAAAGTTATTTAATTTTGGTAAAATTGAGAAAAGGTTATGGTGTTGGAAAACCAATGGAGTGTCTCACAGTCGCATCAGTGTAATCTCATCCACACAATACTAGTACCAATATCTTTCCAAAATAAAACAAAATAAAATACAAAAAAAGTAGAAATAATATTTGGATTGCAACATAGTTCAACGCAACACTTTCGATTCCTCAATTCTTCTTCTGGAACTGCGATTCTCGCATCCATGGCCACCGTGCAACTCCAATCCGTCACCCTCACTCGCTCCTCCACACTCCCTTCCCTCACCTTCTCTCCTCCGGTTGCCTTCACCGCCCGCCGCACCTCCGCTGCGCTGCCGCGCTACTCCGGCCTCCGGCTCCGACCCGCCGCTGGAACCGCTTTTTCGACTCGCGCCGCCTCGAGAACTGCTCCTCGCGGCGGACGCGTCGCTTGCGAGGCACAGAATACCACCGTCGAAGGTTAGGTTTCGATTTCGTTGCGAAGATTTGTTGTTTAGGTTCTGTGCGAGTTTTGTAATGTTGTTTTGGTTTGTTAAATGTTCTTTGGAATTTCTTGTGCGCTGTGTGGATGTGGAATGTTAGAATGTTTGAATTATTCCAACGGTGATGCTATTTGTTTGAGCCTTTGAGCATTTTGGTGAGTGAAGCTAAGAAAACAATACAACAGTGTGGTATTATTATTATTATTTTTATTTGATATATTTTTTTTTTGTGTTCTGATTTTTATTTGACGGCTAATATGTTGTAGATCTGGACTTCTAGTGCTTGGTTGTTTCTTACATCTGCGCATGGGTTGAAATGCATGATTATCTGTTTTGTGGTGAGGAAAATGAATTAGTTAGAGTTGTTTGGAGAGTTTCTCCTTGTGTTTTATAACCTAAATATGTCTCTATTGGCAGCTGGACTGATTTTACAGTGTTAGCGTATCATGCTTGTAGTCGTAAGTTTAGCAAACAATCAGAACAGAAACTGCATCATCATTTAAAGTCACTCTCGCAGGCTGTTTCATTTTCTTCTGGCATGTTTCACATCAACCCATTACATGTAATGTAAGGTTAAATATTCGCTTGAATATATTATAATCATTATAATCAATTCCTTCCCTCTGGATAAAGTCTCTAGCCACCAATCTTGCCTTGAATCTTGTCTCATAAGTTTTTAGAATTCCGTTTTTTGTTTGAAAATACATTTACAACTGACCAGTCTAGAGAGCCCACGAGTCTATGAACCAAATTTCAGGTATTGTTCAAATGAGGTGAATTCATCTACTCTTTCATGGCATCTAACTATTGAGTTTTCTCCTTACTTGCTAGAGTAGGGGATACACTTAAGGGTTCATCATATAAAACCTTACTAACAACTATCTAGGACAATGCAATAAGCTATGCGTATTCATACCTTTTTCTAAGCTTTGATTATTCTCCTTGTTGTACGACTGACAATACTATAATTATCATTAGCTCGTCTGTGTTCGTCGTGTCTTACTCTTCTACAAGATCATCTAATTCATCATTCTGTAGAAATTCAGATGCTATCACTGCCATGATTACTCCTAGGGTCATTTTGAAACTTATGACTTGAAAGTCATTTTAGTTTCATTGAAGACGATATCCTAGAAAATGATGACATACTTCTTGAATCTTGGCTCAAGACACCATAATTCACATCTATACACATTCTCTATATCATAGAAACATGCATTTAACAGCACGTGCTTCTAGCTGTGCTTGCCTTATGTGAGTATAGTCAACAGAGCGAAATATTCTCAGATTATCAAGCTTGGGGAGTGCTATGATCAGATTTCCTCAAGAGTCTTCATATCAAGCTTTGTTGAGGGACATGTTAATCAGATAGGTAGTAGTAACAACTTAAGTGTACAACACCTTGGGAACTCCAGTTTGATTCTCAACCATGCACTTCCGAAGGTTTCAAATGTTTCATCTTTATTCTTGTGAGGGTAGACCCACCTTGATAGGTTGTTTGGACCTAGTAGACAATTTGATTATGAGTCTGTTTGCGTTTGGTGAAGCAACTCTTGTTGAAGTCGGTTATGAATTATCATAGGACATAGTAGTCCTGCTGATGTTGTTGACTGCAAGTCCTTTTTTTTTTTTCTCCAAATTCTTTTTTATTCAGCACCATTTGATTTGATTTATTGTTATTTGAAGTTTTAGACATGATATTATTATTAATTATGGTTGTCTTTCATTATCTTTGCATTACAATTATATTTCTGTATATTTTCTTTTAAAATTATCAATATTATATATTGTATTCTTTTGGTGTGCAATGCTTCCATAAAGGATTATCAATATGGCTTCCTATACATTTTCATAAAGGATTTTTGGGATCTCTATCCGATAACACTGATGAAGTTTATGTTGACTGCAATTGCATAGATGTATGGAATTGTGCCGAAAATTTTCAAATTGATGAGACGGAACTTCTTTATCTATAATGGTTAATCCTAACGTCATCGGAAGAGAGAAACAACGAAGCTGTTTTAGAATATTAGAGTCAATTCGTAGTAATAGAGGAGAAATTTAATATCAGCTATATGGTCTAATTCCAATCTTCAGACAAGGCTCTTTTCTTGTCTTATCAGAAGATGAGATTATAGCTATTAGGTTCCTTTTTGGATTTGTTCTTCTGCTCGATATGGCAATGATTATGATGTTAGATTTCACCACCATTGAGATAATTGCAAGAGAACGAAATTTAGTCATCAAAGTGGTTTGGCTTTCTTCAGACAAAATTGGGTTTGAAGCGTTCCACTGTTATAGTTGTGATGAATTGGGTTTGAAGCGTACCAAGTAGTGTTTTTGTTGGTACGATGTCATTGAAGTGACATTTACGGCCCTTTGACTGCTGCCTTTTTTGTATTTTTGCTTTGCTTTGTTTGGAGGAGCTTACTTGGAAGGCTTTTTGACAGTGTTGAAACAAGACTCCCATCAGAAGAAAAATAAAGAAGATTGCAGTTTTTTTTTTTTCTTTGCTATACAACCTAAAAATGTATTTTGAAACTTTTAGTAGTATTTTTTCATTTTTCCTGTTTGTACTTCATTTGGCTGGTATGGGCATGTTTTACATTTTAGCATCATCCCTCATCATTCCACTCTTTGTGAAGCACGTGGATCCTAATTATCTGCTGCTTTACATTTCCAGAGTATTGTTGCATGTCTTAGTGAAATATTTACTAAAGTGAAACACTGTGTATCATTGAATATTACAGTTGGTGCTATTACTGACGCAAATTGGCAATCACTTGTGCTTGAATCCGAGTCTCCTGTACTGGTTGAATTCTGGGCTCCATGGTGTGGTCCCTGCCGAATGATCCACCCGATAATTGATGAACTGGCCAAGGAATATTCTGGTAAGCTGAAGTGTTACAAACTCAATACTGATGAGAGCCCTTCAACTGCTAGCCGATATGGGATTCGAAGTATCCCCACTGTCATTATTTTCAAGAATGGTGAGAAGAAAGATACAGTTATTGGAGCTGTGCCCAAGACAACATTGACCTCAAGCATAGAAAAATTCCTGTGAGCAAATGGAAGTAAAGCTATTTTTCTCGTTAGCTTCCTCTCATCTAAGCCAAATATCAGGTTGGGATTATTTGTTTCTTAAATAACCACTATGGTCCTGTATAGTTATGGATGCAAACCATATTTTCTGATTTCTTTAGATAATTATAGTTAACAATATGTTGCGTAATTTGCCATCTATTTTAGCACAATTTAAATCTATTTTACATCTTGGCTCTTGTTTCTTCAGTTCTTAACTTATTACTCAATTGGCTGACGATTACTCAATTGGCTGACGATTGTGTGGTTCCGTGGGGCTATGAAACAAATTCTTATTAAAATGAGACAAATGTAGTTGGAAAGAAAAATCTTATTAAAATGATTAATTGAAGACTAGTTAATGAACATATCATAATTTAAAAAATGTCATGTGATAATGCTCACGCTCTATGGATCTATCTGTCCATGTGACTGACTTAAAAATTGTTTCTCTGATTGATGGATGCATTCGCGAGTAAAACCTTTGTGTTGCACAATTTCCAAAGCTCGACCTAATCCATGGCGAAGGGAAGCTCAATGGTAACATCGAAATACTTTTGCTTGTTCTCGGAAAGCAGTAGCATAATTAATGGTAGTTCCTTCCTTCCGTCTAGGTTGTGACTGAAAAAGAAAATTTGACTTTCTCCGAAGTGTGAAATCTATTTCATTCATGGCATAATTTGGAACTGGATGTGCTATGAGAGACCAAATGCTGCTCGGATTGAGTGGTTAAACATTCTAGTCTCTCAACCAAGGTTGTGGTATCGATCTCCCTTTGGGTATGAAGTCAACATTTACGAGACGCATTCTTCCTGTAACTCAGTGAGATCTTATTTATAAAATATATATATTTTTTTGATATTTCAAATTCTATAATTAAAATATATATATATTTTTTATATTTTAGATTATATGATGCAGAATCTAAAACTTATACGAACGTGAAGGAAGAATGCGTTAATGCGAAGAAGAATTAATGAAATCCATGGATTTAGGTTAGATACGAAGAATGTGGCATGAGGGTTTGTTGCGCAAGCGAGTGCTTGAAAATGAGAGAAAATATAGAAATTGAGAACGAAGTTCAAAAGTGATGAGGGAAAAATCTTTTGGTTCTTCAATACCATCCTATATTTAAATTTCTTTTGATTTGGGGTATGTTTGATAAAAGAGAAAAGGAATAGAGAAAAAAAGGGAATAAGTAGAAATAAAAAAAAGAGAAATAAATAAGAAATAAAATGAAAAAAAAAAGAATGTTTGATTGAAGAAAAATAAATTAAAAATTATTTTTAAAGATTATTTTAGAAAAAAAAGATTTTTTTATTATATCGACATTTTATTATTGATGTATTAATAATTACATCATTTTATTATTAATAAATTTTTATGATAATTATCATACTAAACGGCGGGGGAGGAAAGAGGATATGAAAAGCTAATAAAAGACCAATTGGTGGGGAAGTGCTGATAGAGGCCGAAAACAAACTCGATTGAGACCAATTGGTGGGGAAGTGCTGATAGAGGCCGAAAACAAACTCGATTGAGACAAATAATTTTTTTTAATTTTTTTTCAAACTATCATATTTAAAAAATAATTATGTCCTTTATTATTTAAAAACAAATAATTTCTTTTTTTAATAAGCAAATCCAAAAGTCAAATTCAGAAATAATTTCTAAAATTGCTTATTCCAAAAAAAGAGGTGTCATTAAAAGTATTTTTGAAATACACAAATTTAAAAGTTATTTTCAAATCCGGAATTAACTTTCAAATTTGTCTATTTATTTAAAAAACGAAATTCTAGAATAAATAATTTTGAAAGTCAATTAATAGCTTTTGTAATTGTCTATTCCAAAAATAAAGGTGTCAAAAAATTATTATATAATTAATTATCTCATTATATCATTATTTATTTTGAAATTATATCATTGTTATTCTGAAATTATATCAAAATAATTATATGATTGCCTATTTTGAAATTATATCAAAATAATTATATGATTTTCTATTATGAAATCATATCAAAATAATTATATAATTGTCTATTCTGGAATTATATCATTGTTTCATTATATTATTGCTTATTTTGAAATTCTTAAATAGATAATGATATAATTATTTTCATATATTCACTTTTGAAATAAAAAATTTTAAAATAGTTAATGATATAATAAGATAATTAATAATATAATATTTTTTTTACATATTCAGTTTCAAAATAGGCAATTTTAAAAACTATTTCAAAATCTGGAATTGACTTCCAGAATTACCTATTCCAAAATTCTTCTTTTACAAAAAAATATTTTAAAAATGGAAAAATTTGAAAGTTAATTTTGAATTCGAAAATAGCTTCTAAATTTACCTATTCCAGAAGTATTTTTAATGACATCTCATTTTTCAAAATAAGTAACTCTAAAAGTTATTTCCAAAGAATTAGCTTTCGAAATTATTTATTTCGGAAGATTTTTTTATTTGTTTTTAAATAATAAAAGACATAATAGTTTTTTAAACGGAGCAATTTGAGAAAATTTTAAAAACTTAGAAGTGCCCCCAAGAAACCTTGGAGGAAGAAGCAGTATCGAAAAAAATGGACATCATCCATTAAGTTGGAGCAGCACTATTTCTATTCAAAATTTTCTTTTCTTTTCGGGAATCTCAGGCCGGTTTAAGTATTTTTTCAAATTGTTTTTTTTTCTTTTTACTTTTTATTCTTTCTCTCTCTCTCTCTTTTTTTTCTTTTTTAATATCAAATAAAGCCTTAGATTGTTTTTAATATTTCAATTAATTAAGAATAATTATTTTATTTTGAGAAATAAAATGGACAATATCTTAATACATAATCAATCTAGTTTAGTTAATTAAATTTCTTAAGATAAATTATCAATGATAGTTAATTTAATCTTTATCGCAATTTAATCTTTATCACTTAATATGATAGTTTAATCTTTATCACTTAATATAATCGGTTATTTTATCAATAATTCTGAAATAATAAATAATATTAAATAATATTATTTTTAAGGTTTATAAATAAAAATAAGTTTTTATACTAACAAGACAAAGACAAATGTATACAAAAATTATCAAATCTTTTAAAAGTAAGAACATTTAAAACAGGTATAACGATTTTATATGACCATAAGATGCTAACAATCAAAAAGTAGACATTGATGACACATTGTTGGAGTAAAAGTTCAACATCATGTAATGTTTGATTAAATGCGTAAATAAAGAAAGACATGAATTAATGCACCTGTGTGTTCAAAGAAGCTGTAGAAAAAGAGCAAACCAACAAGTTAAAGGACTTAACAAATAGATTATCCACTTTGTCTGGTAGATGAAAGATGATGATCAAATCATAAATACAATCAAAGACTATAAGCTAATATGAGTTTAAAGAATATTTTTAAAATTTAAGTATGTGATACAAAGAATGTCTGATTATCTGTCATCAAAGAAATTCGCATAAGCAAAAGCTTTATTCAAATATTTCTTGAGATTCAAGCTATAACTGCAATGGTCACAAATTCTCCTCACATAAGCTATATTTAACTCTGGCTCAGCTATGTGTCCTATAAAGTGTGCGCTTTTATCATTGTTTGATATAAATATTTTGTTATCAAGAAAGATAAGTATTACCAACTATCAAAGAAGTTGAGTGAAGAAGAGAAGAAAAAACAATGCTACATAAAATACATTTAATGCTTCTTAATATTTAGCTTGCCAGACAATATAAAAAGAAGAATAAGATCATCGAGTGAGTTCAAAGCTACTCAATAATTAGAAAAGAACATACAATGACTACTTTGTTTGAGCCTATATATAAAAACAAGTTTCAAAGAGAAGAAGAAAAAGAATAATCATTATTTTGCAAGTGCTGAAATTATGCTGAATTTTCTCTCCATGCTAAAATTTTTATAAAAACATTGTTTCTGTTCATCCCAACAAACTAATAGAGCAAGTTTAGACCTTGTATATATCAAAAGAGGCTACCTTCTTTAGTGAGCATTAAATATGTTCTTTTCATCACAAAGACATTGTATTTATCTTAGGCTAGGAGTGATTTGTACAATAATACCGTGAGCCAAGAAGGGCTTGATAAAATAACACTTGGGTTAAGCTAAGAGTGGATTGTAAAAGAATAGTTTGGTTGATACAGAAGTGCCTTGCTGAAAGAATAGGAATACTTGGTTGAGTCAAAAGTGAACTATAGAAAGAAAAATACTAAAATGGGGCCAGCTAGAAATGGATGAGAGCCAAAAGAGTACTTGATTGTACTTTGCTGTTGTAGTCTGTTTAGTAGAACTTAACTAGTTGGTAAAGAATTGGACAAAGCATATGTTTTTTAGACAAACTCGGTATAAAAATATTTTGTAAACTCTTTTTCATCTTTATGTACATTGCATGTTATTTAACTTAAAGAGGGTGAGATTTTTAAAACTAAGTTTGTTTAAATATAAATTGGTTTGTTTGTTCAAATACTAAACCTATCGTTTGACTGTGAAGCATCAGACGAAATTTGCAAGAAAATGATGAAATTTTTTAAAACAAAATCCAACTCTTTATTTTTTTTGTATTTTTTTATTTTTCATACATAAGTATAACACAAGACACAAATCTAATTAATTAGATGGTCTAGTTTTCATCAAACTTGATTCAAACTCTCACGTTGATGTTGACACGTCAAACCAACCCCTCTTATAAGATTATATTCTCAATTTAGTGTTTTGGTGTTGTCAATTTACGATAGAATGTTCAGATGAGAAGTTATTCTTTAAACTACAAGTTTAGTTCACAAAAAAATATGTCAATTAAAACTCTACCAATCTTTGTGAAGCATTGCCACGAGGATAAGAGATCCACATGCAAGCTCCAAAAGTCTTATTTAAGATTAGGTAATGTGATTGTTATCTTGCAACGTTATCTTAATTAATTGTTTAATCATAGCTCCAAAAATCTTATTTAAGATTAAGTAATGTGATTGTTACCTTGTAACCATATCTTAATTAATTGTTTAATCATCTTTGTGTTATGAAATGTAAGTTTTGTGTAGTTAATATAAAAGAATAACGAAATTTTGACACAACAACCATTTCACAATCTATTTTTATAAGTAATATAACTATTATAAAAGTAAACTTTTGTATTTGTAAAAGAAAAATATAAAAGATAAAATAATAATTATCAAACAGATGTAAAAAGTTGGTAGTTGTCAAAATATTATATTTCAATATAACATGATAATGATATAGTGCGATTAATGTAAAAAAAAAAACACAAATAACTTTTATTACTTTTATTAAAAATATATTATCCAATATATTTTCAATTAGAATAATAAAAGTCATTTATTATTTTACATGAACCGCAATATGATTGTATCTTCATATTTATTTATATAAAGATAAATAAGATAATAAAGTAAAATAACAACTAACTACCTGACCTAAATAACAAAAAGGTTAAAAACTAACAACTTAAAAAAATATAAAAAATTTTAAACATTCAATAAAATAAATAAATTTTAATAAAAACTTAAATCAAAATACATAAATTTATAAGAAACTTTGATTTAGTATTTTTTTTTCATTAATATTCTGACTAGACATTCATGAATTACATTCCCCACCTCGAGCACACAAAGTTATCACAATACATTACATTTCAATCTTAATTATTATTAAAAAGGAGAACAAAAAAGAAACTATTATAATATGATTAATATCCTTAAACAGGTAATTAGTGTAACTTATCTTACAATAATACTAATAAAATTTTGATAGTGATAATATATTAATTTTTATGTTAATTGGATTATTTATAAGTATAATATTTTGTATTAGTTTTTTATATATATATATATATATATATACAAGAAAGTTGGAGAAGAAAGATGTAAGTAGAAACTAAAACAAATGGATAGAAGCTACTATAATCAATTGTTGAAATTTATGTATTTTCTCGGAGAAAAGTCAATAATGTGGCTCATGTGCCACTGATAAATCCAACAATGCTTCAAACATTAGGGTTAGTTCACATTCAACCTTTTCTTCACATCCACGTTTTATTATACAAAAAAGGGAGAGTAGAGTTTCTTTCTCTTTATCTTAAAAAGTGAAGCATGATGTGGGTTCTTATTTATTAATTATTAAGGAGCCACTGACTTTTCAAACTGTATACAGACTCTTATGAATATATTTGACCACATAGATCTTCAAAATAAAATTTTTCATTAAATATATCATTCATTAATGTCTTAAAAATTTTGTTTTAAACTAATATTATATAATAAGAAGCGAACTAAACCTGACTTAGAATTGTTTCTATTAAGAATCAAACTCAGACAATATTTTAATAATTCGACCTTAGATTTAATGTATTAATTATTTCGGTCGAATTTTTTTAGTTAAACTAAAATTTGTGTATATATAAATTAGTTGGTAGAATTTTTCTTGTTTGGTTTCTTTAAATTTACTTTTTAAATTATACCTAAATTAATTTTAATTCGTGGAGAAATAAATTTTATTGATGTTTTTAAAAGTGCTTATGGAAAAGTTTATTTAAGTATAGTTAATATCTCTTAAATAAAAAAATCAAATGAAATATTACTTAATAAATAAAGGTGGCAATATTAAATATATATATATATATATATATATATATATATATATATATATATATATATATATATATATATATATATATATATGTATGTATGTATATAAGAAGTATTACTATTTAAACTATTCAAAGTAGTAGCAGAGAGTCTTATTTGGTTGATGGCTTCAATACTTCAATGATAAGTTTGTGAACTTAATTAGTCAAAGGATTTCGTTGAATGGTCCCATGTCTGCCTACCTTTATATTTAGCATGCAACAAAATTTTAACTCTACACTATAATACTACAAACAAAAATAATTAATTTCATATTAATAAAAGAATAATTTCATATTAATTAAGAAGTAAGTTAAAAATACTTATTTTAACTAATATCAATATTTTTCTAAAATGTCTCTCTTTACATCTTGATATCATCAACAAAAAAGAACTGCTTCTCGAATAATTTTTGCATTGCCTTTGATTTAGTCAATTTTGAAAAGTCTATATAAAGATAACAGACAATTTATATAATATTTGTAGTCGTTATGAAAAGATATACACTAAAATTATACTATTTTTCTTAACTCTCTTAATTCGTTTAATATTTATATATTTTTTTCTTTGTGTTTAGTGCTAGAAATAATACTAGATTTCGCCAAATTAGCTTAAACAATTTGAGTAGGATATTTAAGTGTTTTGATTTTACTCAACTCAATCTATTAAGATTCGACCATGGTTTTCGATTTTTGGACCTGCACTCGTTAACATGACATTTTATGAATTTTTTAAACTTATCATTTATATTATTTATATAATTACATAATTATAGAATATTAGTGAATGTCAATTAACAAAAATACCTATCTAACTTAGTAAATATAAAATATAAAATTAAAAACATTCAATTTGTTTATATATATAGGCATGATTCGAACACGTAAAACTCGAATCGGAAAAGTCACATAATGGTTGAATATTTGTTGTTCATAAATCTTGTTTTCCCTTACATATTTTAATACAATAAACAAAATACTGCAATACTTAAATTTATATATTAGTTTAACGCAATATTCAGTTATGTAGGATTCTTTGTTATAAATGTATACATTAGTTTAACTTAACTTAATATTGGGTTATAAATTTTCATTTCTACTTTAAACATTCTCAACTCTTTTTCTTATATTGTACATTTCAAACCTAGTCAAAGATTATCTTTCAACAATGTCTGCATTCTACAATCCTCTTAACTATCAATCTATTTTTATCTTTATCTCTAAGAAATAAAATCCAAAAAAATATGTTATTATTGAATTGTCTTGTATTATAATTTAAACTAGTTTAAATTATTTATTTATATTAAAACTATTATATATATTATAATTTTATTTATAATATACTTATATACTTAAAATATCTATTTATGATAAATTTAATTATATAAAAAAAAATACTTATCTCATCCAATTCACAGAATAAAATATTAATTCCTATACTTCTATACATGAAAGTCAAGCGGTCATAGACTAATTGATGAACATGGTTATTATTTTCTTTATTTTAACTTTTATTTTATACTTTCTTTTCCTAGTTATACAAGTAATGATGGGGAAAAATCTAGTTTAACGTTCACAGAAGATAAGTAAAGAAATATTTGGAACGTCATTTAAGAAAAATATAAAATAAAATTAACATTTTATAAATTAAATTTAGATTACACAAATTAAAATTTTAAAAATATTATTCAAAATAATTTTTATAAATTAATTTGTAAATAAATTAATGATAGTTCTACTTTATAAAAAAGATTAATTTAATTTTATCTATATTTTAAAATCTTATATGAAAATTCATTATTGTAGATAACAGGAGATGAATGAAAAAAAAAAAAATAATAAATATATATATATATTTTTATTATATATATATATATATATATATATATATATATATATATATATTAACCATTTTTTTCTTTTATCTTTCTTCTCTTATCTTATAGTTTTCTATTTTATTTTGTTCTCTTTTAGAATATACGTGAATTGTTGATAAATATTTTAGATTTATATGAAATATTTTTCAGAAAATATTAAAGCATAATTATTGTGTCACAAATTCTAGCTGGAAGCCTAGCATTTAATTAGCATGACAAGTTCCTTTCCTAAGGTGGACTTTTGGCACCATCAAAATACAAATCCACCGAAAACCTCCTTACATGTTCATATATTCATTCATTAGTTTCTTCTAGTTTCTAGTTACGTTTCTCATCAGCAACTTCATCATTGTGTACTTTTCAACTCCTCACTGCTATATATATGTCTTCAATAAACACAAACTACTCACTGCACCCTCATATTCCATCAAGCACACATAGCAAATACTTACAACTGAATATTCACTAACTTAGCCATGGAGAGAAAATCATTAGCAGGGTTATGCTTCCTCTTCCTTGTTCTCTTTGTTGCTCGTAAGTCACTCACTACTCTTACGTTCATTCTTCTGCATGTCTATAACTATATTCATTCTTCTTACATCCTATAACTCTGTATTAACATACACAGTGTGTAACTTTTAGTTTCCTACAAGGTTAAAGTATTGCCACTATGGCCTCCTTAGTTGTTCTTCTCTTATGTATTGTATTGATGAATTTATTTGTTTGAACATGCAGAAGAAGTTGTGGTGCAGACTGAGGCAAAGACTTGCGAGAACCTGGCTGATACATACAGGGGTCCATGCTTCACCACTGGCAGCTGCGATGATCACTGCAAGAACAAAGAACACTTGCTGAGTGGAAGGTGCAGGGATGATTTCCGCTGTTGGTGCACCAGAAACTGTTAAGTGGAGTCTCCTCCAACGTAAAGAAACGTGCATGCAGGGCATTTTATAAGTAGAACAACTATATATATATATATATATGGAATAAAACTAGCACTGCATCCATGAACTATATAAACCTATGTATTATAATATTACTCTCATATCAATACTATATGTGTAATCTCTGTGGCTGTGTGTGCATAACAGCTGAAGTTATGCACTTATGTTATGAATAAAGTTCTTCTGTTGCAAAACATGATGGTATGGTTCTTAGTACCATCATTTTAATTAATCTTCTTATCTTCTCTTCAGATATTTTCTGTGTTAGTTCTTCCAAAGTAATTGACTTCTTGTATATATCAAACAACAGAATTAATTAATTGATTTAGTGCTTTGTTTTATGCTAAATAATTAATCCTTTTATGTATAAAACTTTCAAAATTCCTAATACCATCATGAGTCTCAAAGACTACTATAAATCTATAATAGGGTAAATAGGTTTATTATCAACCTAGTTCATTTTTAATATAATAAAAGAATTATAATTTTTCCATTTTAATATAATAAAATATTACTCATAATTTTAGTAAGAAATTTTAATTCTGTTGTTTTTTTTTTTAAATTCGGATAATGGTTAAAGTAATTAAATATGTCATCTTTACTAATTATCACTAATTATTGAAAAAAATTATTCTTAAGAAAATATTTACTGTAAATTTCAAATTCTTAGTTTTTAAAATTAAAATTTAAAATAATCATTTCTTATGTTAGTTATATATCAATATTATTTTTTCTTTTAATAAATATAAACATATATGATAATTGTTAAAAATAAATTAAATTTTCAATTAAGTTTAACTAAATAAAATAAAATTAATAAATTTAATATACTAAAAACGAAATAATTTAATACTTATTACACTAAAACAATTATTTACCCTTTATAATATTATAAAGAAACTCTAAAATACTTATATTCTTAAGGACTATAAGTGCTCTTTACTCATTTTTATATTTTAAAAAAGTTGAACAAATTTTTTATTGTATGTTAGTTACGATCAAAATTTAAAAAATAATGATTTATAACTAATATTAGCTTATTCTCTATTTTTTATGTTGTAGTTTAAACAATTGTTCTGTAAGGATAATATCATTTTCATAAAATAAAAAATATTAAATATATTTCAAAAATCGTGGAGCAATTGTCTCCGCACCTTAACGTGGACCATCATGTCTTCTTGAAGAGTCAGGAAAACAGATGATTGTCTTTATTTATTATAGCTATTTTCAATGGTTTTTTGGGAATTGAAATATCAGAATAGCAAATAATCTATTCAAAGGGTAATGACAATCATCCATATGTTTTTAACTTGATGGTGAAGGAAAACGCACTTTTCTATTATTTTAGATTTTTAGATTCTTCTTGATATAGCTAACCGAATAGTATCAAATCACATGTGGCTCCATGAGTGATTAATATAGTGTTAACTTTATAATTAATTTAAAAGTGATATTTTGAATACTTTTTCATTTTAATAAATAAGACATTAAGTATAAAAATAAATTATTGTGTTATGTGTAATATACTAGAAAATAACAATTATATATTAAATTTGGATAATTGATAAGTTTAAACATTATTTACTTTAAATAAATTATCCAAACGTCTTTGTTGGGTAGGTTTTATAATGGATTATATGATGTGAAAGAGTTGGTATTTATTGAATGAATTTAGTTATTTTACTTTTTTTATCCTATTATTTGTGCACAAATAACCTACTACTATTGATCATGACAATAAGAGATACATCTTTCTATTTCTCTCACTTCCGTGCCAATTAGGGTAAATATGATTTATGGATGAGTTTTCAATGGTGGACAAGGGTGCCAGATGTATTCATCTCAAGAAAGCTCAATTAGAGAGGAAAAATATTTGGTTTTATTTCTTTTGGAAGGATGAAAAATGCAGTACAACTTGCACATGAGTTACATAATATATGAATTTGGAAATATTAATTTACACATATTAAGTTAATGGAGTATCACAATAATAGACTAATTTCTTATATATTTTGATTTTGATTTATAAGATATATAAAAAAATCTAATGAATTGTTAAATATATAGATAAAATATTAGATAAAAAAATAGGATCATCAACTGAATTAAGAACATTAGTATACATGTACCAGACATATAATAGGAGTTCACTTATCAAGACACGTTGAAACTAGAAGAAGAATATAGATTAAACGTATATTCTAAGATAGTTTTTGATAGAACGTGATAGATGATGCCTGAATATTCATCGAGACGTTTTACCTAAAAAGCTTTGCAAGAAATAAAGTGTTGAATAAATAGAAAAAAATGAAGACTATAGTCACGTAGCATGTGGAAAAATTGATGGACTCAATCATCTAGCAAAAAAGACATATATATTAAAAGATCCATTAAGTTTAGACGATACTTTAAATGAACATATTTAATGATATATTCGGTATATCTAATAAATAGACGATGAAGTAGTACAAAGCGACATCATGAATAATCTATAGCACTAGACAATGCATATAGACTTGAAAGCATAAGATAATCTAGTTAGACGAACCAATCTTAAGAGCGAAGTGGCTAATGTTTTCACATGAAGAAATCTTCTAAACCTTATATTCTTAATTATTCTACACATGATTTAGTTGCAAATGAATTGGTGGTAATACTAAATTAATATTTGTTCTCTAATCAAAATATTTTGCACTTATTAATATTTAAAATTACTTTTGATATAAATTCATTTAAGTCTAATTTAATTTAACATTCAAAATTTAGACACTTAGAAAATTTAAAATTTATATTTATCTTTGAATAGAAAGTTTTATAATTTGAGGATTATATTTTAAAATTATCTAAAATGATTATTTGATTGACTTTAGCTACTTAAATGCAAATTATTAATGGTCAATTATGTTCAAATAATTTTCAGAATGGATTCAAGTATTGCAAGAAGTAGTGGAATATGTACTTGATATAAAATAAAAGATATTCAAGTGTCTATAAATTTGTTAAGACAAAGTGAAATGAAAATTGTGACAACACAATAAAAGAAGATTGGTAGGCAAAGACAAGTTTACAATGAACAATTCCATATATGATTTAAGAATGAACAAATAAAGTGCAAAAGTCAATGTTTATATTTGCTACAAGGAAGGAAAACATTAAAGGACTTAATTATATAATAAAGACGTGAAGATCTCATCAAAGAGAAAGTTGTTACAGGAAAATATGACAAAGAAAAGAACCGAGATAGGTGAATAAATAAAAATTTAATTTAAATAATAATAATAATAATTTTAACTAAATTCATATAAATTTAATTTAAATGATAATAATAATAATTGTTGAAACAATAATTATAATTAAATTTATACAAACTGAATTAAAATAATAATAATAATATTTAGGGATAATATTGGTAATAAGAAATAATAATAATAATAATAATAGTAATAATATTTTAACAAATCTAATTAAAATAATAACAATTATTCTAATAATAATATAATTGTTAGTACTTTCACAAGACTAGTGATTTGATGAAGCCATACAAGACATGTCCAACAAGACAAAGCAAGCAATTGAATGTGTTTTAGGTCTTGGTCTGGTGTGAGTGGGTTTAGGTTTGATTGGCAAAGAACCTATGCATAGTCAAGGAGAAATCCAACAGCACAAAGGTCAAAAAGTGTTTAAAATGTTAAACTAAAGAGTTAGCTAAGTTTTGGATTAAACTGGTTTTCTAAATACTGCACTGGGCTCAAATAAAGAGATTTCTGTTTTTATGAAATCGAGTTATTCGATACCTTGCAGAACTGAATTAACGATTTTTTGAAAAATTGAATTGGTGCCTTTTCATTTATAAAAACAACGAGTTTTCTAAAATACGCCATATAACACAGATACAAAAATAGAGAATCATTACAGCAGAAAATCCAGTGAGAAACACTTTGTGAAAATTGAGAGTTCTTGTGGAAAATCAATTGAGGCTTTTTGTTGAAGAGTAACGTTTGACCCATTCTGTGCTATTGGAATTCTTCAACACTGTGCAAAAGCCTCTTCTGCGCACCAATCAGGGAGTTGTTCCTTACCATTCTTGATCCCTTTCTGTATCAAGATTTGTGTAAACTGATTGCAAATCTGTGAAATTGTTGAAACTGTGTATTATTGTAGGCTATAGGTTTAGCCTATGTGTGATTGCTGATTTGAGTGGGGACTACGGGAGCAGGTGCTCAATTCAGTAGGTGTTTGATTCCTACGGGGAGTAAGAATTGTGTAATTGTTTGTGTGTAAACAATTGATTAAAGTTAGTGAAAATTTTATTTGCTTGAGGGGCAAAGGAAACTGGACGTAGCCCTTGAGGAAGGGTGAACTAGTATAATTGATTGTGTTCTGCTGTTCTTGACCCTTCTTTTTCAATTCTGCATTGTTCTTGCACTGCACATTGAATTTAATTGAAAGATTGAATTAATTTATGGTAATCTTGATAAAACTGGTTTAAGTTCTCTGCTGGATATTGATTTGTGCATTGTTACCTGAATTCTGTGTTGGTTCTGATAAATCTGCTATAGTTGCCAAAGAAATATTGCTTAACTGATTGTTTCTTTTCTAACTTTGTATTACATATAAGATTCTTGATTTGTGAGTTTACAAAGAATTGAATCTTTGGCTGAATTGTTGTAATACTGGAGAATTTGTATTCTTGTTCTGTGTTCTTGGTATAACTGAATAATTGAATCTGCATTCTGAATAATTCTCAAATCTGTAGTAATTGCTGGTGTTAGGAAACTTTATCAAATTTGTTAATATTGACTGAAATCAATGTAGAGTTGTGTTAGGAGTTTCAAATTTGTATTTTGTAATTTTGTTCCTCTTTGCTCTCATTCAAATTTGGAATTTTGTGTGATTCAGTTCTGAGTGCAATATTGCAATTGAAACTGTGTGAACTTGATTTGGTGTTAAAGTGTTGTTGTGAATCTGGTGTGTGATTGTGAATCTGCTGTGTGTGCTATTTGAAAATCTCTATCTGCCTGTAAAACAAATTGGTTCATTCGTGGTTTGAATCGGTTTATTTTTTTACTGCACCTCATATCTTTAGCACAAAGATTCATTAAAGTTTTTCAAATTGTGAAAACTATTTTCAAAGGTCTAAATTGAATAAAAATCTTTCAAGTTGAATTCACCCCCTCTCCTAAAACGTTTTCAATAATAAATTTTATAAATAAAAATAATAATAGTTGATACTGTAATGGGCTAGAGTGTCTGTTCATTTTCTCTTGATGATAACTGAAAATGTTAATGGTAGTGGCCTGTAACTTGATCTACTTATTGTCACTTAATAGTTAATATTATATTATTAAATATTATTTTCTTTATTTATAAAAGTTATTATATTATTATTATAATAATAATAACAATTATTATTATTATTTTAATTAGATTTGTTAGAATATTATTACTATTATTATTATTATTTCTTAGAAAATAATTATTATTATATTATTATTATCATTATTATCCCTAAATAATAATAATAATATTATTATTAATATTATTTTAATTTAATTTGTATGAATTTAATTATAACTACTGTTTCAATAATTATTATTATCATTTAAATTAAATTTATATGAATTTAATTAAAATTATTATTATTCTTATTATTTAAATTAAATTCATATGAATTTAATTAAAATTCTTCTTCTTCTTATTATTATCATTATATTATTTTGTTTTAATTTAAAATAAATTTGTATGCCTTAATTTTTTTGTTACGGTTTTGTTAATTAATATTATTAACTTTTTTATTAATTGTTAAATGTAACAAACATAGTGCTCAACAATTAAAAAAATGATTGTACAAAGAGAAACTTTAATTAATGTCTTTTATTTGACCAACTTGAGATCATGTCTTTGAAATCCTATCTAGCTGGCAGGAATGACCTATTTTGGGAAAAAAATAATTTTTTGCCCATTTTGGGCATTAATGTGAAAAAATATATCAAAGTGAAAAAAAAGCCAATAAAGGATGAAGGTTGGTTGAGGGAAGATACTTCTTGATAGTAGTTACCAATCAAGTCTCTTGTGCCATAAACTCAACCTCTACTATTTCCTTTAACAAATTCCTTCTAAACTTGAAGCTTGGTTGTTACATCTAGATGGCCAGCATCAGTATTTGAACCTAATAAACTCTCTAATCGTATGACCCTCAAGCGGTCAAGGTAGCTTTCTTACACTTAAATCCATGATTCAAGTTGGTCCTCCTAAGTTATGCACTAGTAGAAAAAAAATATTTTACATCGGTTTTGGGAGACTTTCTACATCAATTCCACAACCGATGTTAATGTAGGTGATGTGGAAAGTTCAGGACTTTCTACATCAGTTGTAGAACCGGTGTAGTATGTTGTCATATTACATCGGTTAGAAAATGATTAATGTAAAAGAGAAACCTAAAGAACTTGAAATTTTGAAAATTTGGGACCTATTATGTCGTTTGTGGTAGACAACCAACGTAATATATCACTCAATATATGCACTGGGAAGGAGATACTACATTGGTTCTTGAGGAAACTGATATAGTAAGCACCTTATTACATAAATTCTCCAGGGAACTGATGTAATATCCCCTCTCAATAAAATATCATTATAGTCAATATAATAGGTGGATACTACATTAGTTAAGGTCACAATTGATGTAGTATCTCTCGTCTTTTAATATTGGTTATGGTGTTAACTAATGTAAAATGTAACGCTTTTTGTTTTTTAAAAAAAAGTTTAGCTAGGTTTAGTGTGTAAACCAATTTCATATATCAAACAACAATTACAAAACAATATTTTATTAAACCAAAACCAAAACTTAACATATATAAAAAAATATTTACAATACAATCTATATCTAACACATATATCAAAACTATTTACAATACAATCTACATCTAACACATTTATACATATTTATCTGTTTTTGATTTCTAATAATAAGAAAGTATCCTGTCATTCTTTGCAAATTTCTTCTATGTTTGGGTGTCCGGTGGCTCGTTGTCTGAAAATATTTGAAATGTGAAATAAAGTGTTATTCTTCATCACTATATGAAACCTCTAAGTTTTTTCGAATTACTTAAAATGTCTTAATATCTGTTCCCAAGAGTCAATAATGTAGACATGAACTATGGTCCTCATCCAATGCATCACATAATATTCACATTCAAAATTTTCTTATTGTTTATTGTATTGCAATTTCAGAAAAGTTCAAAATTTTCTTATTGTTTATTGCACTGTAATTTCAGAAAAGTTAAATCATTAAAAAGTAAAAAACAAATTTAATAGTTTCTATGAAGAACTAAATACCTTAGGAAAAATCCAATAGAGATTATATGATGATGTGGATTTATTATAGTACATTGCAAACATTAATTGCATTAAAATAAATATCATTAGTAACTTACATAAATACCTGAATTGGATTGACATGAGTGTCTGGGACCCAAGACTTAAATCACCAGCATTTGATAATTTTTTCTTTCCTCTCTCAGGCATGATAACAAACATTATGCATCAATTTACATAACATTAAGAGAAACTAATATAATATACCTTATTTTTTAAAATGGCCTTCAAGAGATGTGTAGGCCATGCAATAAATGTTTCAAGTGCCTATCCCACTACTTTAACCTCAGATGTGGGCACTAGAATGTCAGTATTTCCATCTTTGACTTCTTCAATAACCATTCTACTAAAATTATCATGAATGGGCACAATGTGGATCGGCCGATAAGAAATATCAATATTTGTGTCATCCTCGTCGTCCTCAACAATACACACTACAAAAAAAATTGAAACTATATACGAACAAAATCCGTATGTAATGACCAAAAATTCTATATGTAATCATTTTACATATAGATGAAAATTTGTATGTAATATGCTCGTAGGTAATTTACATACAGATTTATTCCATATGTAATTTACCGATAAAATTTTATATATGGATTTATTCCGTATGTAACCAATATTGTTTAAAAAAATTATTATTTATAGTTTTTTTCTTTTCAATTTTATTATCACCTTTGAAAGAAACTGTTTTGACTGAAATACAAGAGGGGGGTGAATTGGATTTCAAAATCTTTTTCAAAAACTAGTTGACCCTTTTTAAGAAATTCAAAGTTGTTTAATAAACTGGATCTTTATTGACTTTACTGAGCAAGACAGTAGAATGGACCAGTAAACAGAATATAATCCAGTCACAGTACAATGCAGTAAGTCAAACAATTTTATCAGAATTTAAATGTAAGTGCGGAAGCAATTTAGTTAACTGCATAGAAACAGAATAGAAGTTAACCACACAAAATGAATTGATCAACTCTGATTCAATCAACAGTTCGAATTATAATGAGTCAATCAAGAAATAAAATTCTTTTTATTAAAGAAACACTTATTAAAAGATGTTTAAGTCTTAAATCAATTATAGTTCAATTATAGATTCTGAAAACAATTTTATACAGTGAAAGATTTGGTTTTCTGGTAAAATAAACTGATAAACAGTTAACCCAGCAAATTGCGAAACTGTTGATTTGCAGAAAACTGATATACTGGTTGTTAGCAGATTCAGAGCAGTTTGGATTAGACTGTGTTAAAAATGGAATAATTGATTTTAGGTTGTTTTTGAAAATGCTTTCAGAAAATGATGAAGTTATTCAATTAGCAAGATTCACTTAATTCTGAAAAATTCAAGACTCTCAGCAAGAACAATAAAAAGAGAGAGCAAGAGAGAGTAAGGACATAGCAGATTTTTATACTGGTTCACCCAACAACAGGGCTACATCCAGTCCTTCACACATAGTAAGGATTTCATTAAACTGATCAACCTGATCCAGTTTACAACACTTGCCTACAACAAGACAACACTGCACTCTGCAGCCAACCCCTGCTGACCCTACAGCAGAACAAGAAACACTACATAATCCACTGTGTGCTTCAAGAACTCCCTTGCTGAAACCCACAGCAAGTAACGTTATACAGAGCCCACTGTATAACTTAGAAATGTCTCACTGCAACTCGCAGTAGACCACTGCTGATCCCACAGTAGAACCGGAAACCATACAAAAACCCACTGCGTGTTTCACGAAGACCCTTGCTGAAACCCACAGCAAGTCGCATCCTGTACAGAGCCCATTGTACAGAACAGAATTACCAACCCAGGCAATTCAAGAACTCAGAATAAATGTCAAAACAGATGATGTGCGAACAAGGTTACTGTAATACAAGCACTTCTATACAAACGAATACAAAAGAAACAAGTAAAGGTATAGAAGGCTTAGTTTTAATGATCAAATCAGCGAAGAACAGTCTCAGTCAGATGATAGCTCCAGCAGTAGTTCAAGAAAAACGTTCTTGATGAAAATGTGTAAAATGATTTTCGTTTTTTTCCAAAAATTTTGCGCCAGCTATTTAAACAAAACTGTCATTTAAAAATTCAGTTTATTGAATCTTCAAATAGTCGACTGTTTTTCTCCAGTTAGTTAAAACAGTTATTTAAAACGCAAGTTTTGATTTTAATGATTTTTCAAAACTTTTGTTAATTCAGAAAATATATTTGGAGCTTATCATTGATTAAGATTGCATGCTTCACTAATTAGACCTCAACCTTACCACACAACTCACACTCCTAAGTTATAGATGAAATCTTCATGCATTCCACATATGCTCATAAGGTCTTGAACTTCTTCACTCGGTTGGCTTCATCAAATCATCGTAGCAGCCCACTGGTGCTAACAATCTCTCCCAATTTGATGAAGACAAACAATGGTGTGTTGAGTCGAAAAGCATGCTTGTTCTTCTTTCAGTCAGTTTACTGGTTTGCACAAAGCTCCTCCATAATTCGATATCCTGTTAAAAATACTTCACAGAACATAGTGAAGAAAAATAGTAACACAAAGGATAACAACTTTCATTGATATTAAGCACGAGTACATGATAACCATTCATAAGTACATATCGTGCACCAAACTGATACATGCATAACAGATTGACATTTGGACTGGGCTGGATAAACCAACAAATCAAAGTAGTAACAGTAACATAAAACATGAAACATCAGCAGCAGAAAATATCACAGAAAGTAAGCAAGCAGTAGACTGAACATAAACCTAGACTCCTAGAAAACAATCACAACACTCCCTAAACAAACACACCTAATTCTCCCCTATTGGATTCATCAAATGGATGAGAAACGACCACTAGATATACAAATGCAAATGCCCTATTCGTCTGGTGGAAAGAACAAAGTCTCTATCTTGGACTGGATGTCTTCAACTTGTGTTTCAATAAACTGGAAGTGCGTTTCACAGTACTGATGATGACTACGGTTCTGGTTTTCCAATTGATTGAACTGTGTCATCATGAGTTGTTCAAGTCTGGAGAAGGAGTCTTGACTAGGAGCAGCAGGTGTTTCTGGTTCAGCTTGATCCTCATCTTCGTCATCCTCATCATCCTCATCACTTGATTTCTCTTCTTCTTCTTCTTCTTCATCATCAACTGATTCTTCATCAGCTTTGCAATCCATTTCTTATTCTTCATCTTCTTCAGTCCGATCTTGGTGAGATTTGCAGTAGTAATCTGGTTCAGCGCCTTGATTTCTTCAACAACTTCAGTTTCCACATCTATATCAAAGTATTCAATAAATTGTGACAGCAGTATCACATATGGGATGCGATATTCCAGTTTCTTCCCAACTTTGAACAGATGTTCACGAATCATATTAACCCAGTTAACTTTGATCTTATTCATGAGGCAATACATGAGTATAAGATCCTCCTCAGTCAATGTTGCATGATTCAAGCCACGGGGAGTCAGCACCCAGATCACAATATACGCCAGTAATCTCGGTATAGCAACAAGTCCTCCTACGTTGAATGTCCTTGAGGCAGACTCTTGGTTCCTCAAGCATGATTTGTAGAACTGAACTTTGTTAAAGTTCCCCAGTTCTGATGTGTTTCCTCTGCTAACAGTAGCTCCTTCATTCCTCAGTCCAGTGACACTCAGCCAAACTTCCTCATTGACTGCTATGTCAATGCCCTTCACCTATGAGTACAGATTCTCCTCATCATGCCACATGTTGGTCAAGAACACCTTAACCAAATCTGGGTAAGTGTTCCCAGTCAGCTTCAAGAATCTGTCCAGCTTTTGAAACTTGAGCATGTCACGAACTTCATCAAGTTTCTCCTCCTTTAGCCACTCAAGACTTAGCACTTTCGGAGTAACAATGATCTTTCTGCTGTACATTTTGTAGTACTCTGCTATACTCTCCTGGTTTTCAACAAACCACCTGTCCAGATAATCTGGTTCATTGTTGTCACTGTCTGATCCAGAGTGTTTCACCATGGCCCTTTTGGTTCTTTTTCGTGGGTTGGAGGGAGAAGCCATTTTCGGTGGACAAGCAAGAGAACTAAGTTTCTCACTCAGAACAAATAAGGCAGTGATGTAATGTGAGAGTGAATGCATGCTCAACCTTCTACTTAATGCAATACAATTCTATGGAAAATAGCACATTGATTGACAATTCAAAAATGCAAAACAGCTTTTGCAGTTTGTTGAGATTCTACAGGCAATCAATTCAGAGCAGGTTATACTTAGCTGCAGAAAATCTTCAAAACCAGCTTTTTGACTAGTTGACTCTCCACTGATGCAGTGCCATGTGGCATCTCGGGCTGTCTCTCTCTTCACATGCTAAACATGAGTGTCAACTTGTTTTGTCTTATTCAGCTCTTCAACTTGCTGGGTTCCACTGTGATGGTTCTACTCGAATGCTTTCAGTTACACAGCACCACTTTGGTTGCATTGTAACTCCAACACAGTTCCACATGCATCCAGAATTAACATTTAATCAGATATCAATATCCAGTCAGTTTTAACATTTCTATTTATCAGATTTTAAAAACTGATCTAAAACAGTGAGTAATAATGTGAACCTGATACAGTAAATGAAAACTTAAAACTGAAGCAGTAAATGAAATCAAAAACTAATCCAGTAAGAGAAATCGAAACTGGTTATGTAAAATGTAAAATTAAAAACTGATCCAGTGAACTGTTCAGGAGTGAAATTTAACACTGAAATTTGTAAAACAGTTAAGTAATAAAATCAGCCAATTCATTCAGCATAAACTGATTTATTTCACAAATTTGAAATCAATAATTCCAAGTTCATTTCGAAGGAAGTTAAATCTTTCTTTATTAAGTGGCTTTGTAAAAAGATCAGCAAGCTAATTTTCAATACTAACAAACTGAATTTCACAATCACCATTATTGACATGGCCTCTAATGAAATGGTGGCGAATTTCAATATGCTTAGTCCTTGAATGTTGAACTGGATTCTTTGTAAGATTAATGGCACTAGTGTTGTCACATAATAATGGAATTTTAGACAAGTTAAGCCCGAAATCACTTAACTGCTGTTTAATCCATAGGCTTTGTGCACAACAGCTACCAGCTACAATGTATTCAGCTTCAGCAGTGGACAATGCAACACAAGCTTGTTTCTTACTATGCCAGGATATCAAGCTTGATCCTAACAGATGACATGTTCCACTGGTGCTTTTCCTGTCAATTTTGCAATCTGCAAAATCAGAATCAGAATAGCCTACTAAATCCAGAGATACCTCACTTGGATACCATAGTCCAACAGTTGTAGTTCCCTGTAGGTATTTCAGAATTCTCTTTGCTGTTGTGAAATGTGACTCCTTTAGATTGGATTGAAATCTGACACAGAGACAAACACTAAACATTATGTCTGGCCTGCTGGCAGTAAGATACAGCAGTGACCCGATTAATCCCCTTTACTTGGTTTGGTCCACACTGGTTCCTTTTTCATCCGAATCCAAGTAACAATTAGTGGCCATAGGTGTTGAAATCTCTTTGCAGTTTTCCATGTCAAACTTCTTCAATAACTCTTTGCAATACTTGGTTTGACTAAGGAATGTCCCATGATTTAGTTGCTTGATCTGCAGTCCAAGAAAGTAGTTAAGTTCACCCATCATGGACA
>Ga0209700_103978_pt1 | contig 27450 bp, 14 predicted proteins | sample SiratroredBW_FD_187528 | JGI IMG/M metagenome (GOLD analysis project Ga0209700, IMG submission 187528) | Root nodule microbial communities of legume samples collected from California, USA - Siratro red BW (SPAdes) (version 2) | ecosystem: Host-associated > Plants > Roots > Nodule | place: USA... | reverse complement strand
TATAAAAAAATATATATATATATATATATATATATATATATATATATATATATATATATATGTGTGTGTGTGTGTGTGTATGTATGTACGTATGTATATGGTGTAATCTTTCTCATTCTTTCTCTATCTTGTACATAACTTTCTTATTGTATTGATGTTTTTGTGATATCTTTATCATTCTTGATTACACAATTAATTGCATTCAAATTTTAGTTAAACTTGTTTTTCAAAAGAGTTTAGGAAGGGGTTAAAATTTTCAGGGAAGTTTTAAAATCCAAATTTGGAAGTTACTAAAAAATAATTCTACAAATCTTTTTAAAAGTTGCTATGCTAAATTCATTTCCTAAAGAGAATAAAATTAGATCCCCTTATTATGTGGAGAAAACTTTTCTATTTGAAGAAACATAATGAGATCATTTATTAAATCAATAGATTGCAAGATTTGGAATGTTATGGTGACTAGCAACATGCAAGATGAGCAAGTTGTATAGTTTTGAACTAAGGAATGATTCAATGCTTGCTTCAATTGCATGCACCTAAGCTCTTCTTCAATTTGTTTTGGTTTTTGAAAGGTTGAATTGGAGTAGAATGTAGATTGATTGGAGGCAGTGAATGTAAAACAAGTTTAGGCCGAGTTTAAGAGGGGGGTGAATTGAACTTTCAAAATTTTTCGCGAAAGGTGGAAAGTATTAAAGATTGAATAAAATTTTTTTATTAAATCTACTGAAAAATGATATTAAAACGTGCTCAACAAAATATTAATAGATTCTAGATCAGAATAAATCAATTAAAACAATTCAGAACAGAGAACAACAATAAGCAATTTAAGGCCTTAGCCCTTGCAACTCAAATATTTGCTTTGGCAGATAAGGCCTTAGCCCTTACAACAACACACTCCTTTTGGTTTGTGTCTTCAATGATGATGTGAGTGATGAGGTTTGGTAGCGACATCTGTTTATGTCTGTGCTTCAACTGTTGTTTGTAGTCTGTCCAGGACTGTAGAAGTTTCTTGATTAGAAGTTCCAAAACAAATTCATCAAAAAGAACAATATTCTCTACTTTAATGTTTTCAAGTAGCTTGTGATATTCATTGATTTGAATCTTGATATCCTTGTCCTCTATCATCTCCCAGCGGTAGTACTTTTCGATAACGAATCTTTGTCGGACAACATCTTTGGCAGTGTATTTGAGGATAAGAGAATCCTAAATTTCCTTTACTTCCTTGTAGGAACAATATACATCGAACAAATTGTTAGATAATGCACTGAGCATGGTGTGACGACATACCTTATTTACGTGAATCCAATATTCAATTTGTTTTGTAGGAGAGCTGGGGTCAGGTTTGGACGTCGTAAGTGCAGAGGCAACTCCTTACATGTCTAATAGGGTAGACACACATTCATGCCAGCGTCGAAAGTTTTAACCTGAGAAAACTTCAATCTTTGAAACATCCGGAAATGGCTTCGCAAAGATGGTTGACGTTCCGGAAGCACCGTTTGACATCTCTGGTGTAGTGTTGTTGTTTTTCACACCGTCAACCATAAGCCCTGAAGATTGTTGTAAAAGACAGCTGAAAACACACTAAAATAAAATTCCAGAGGCGTGATAAAAATCACTGTCCTTAAGAACTTATTCGCGATAAATGCGTAAGTCCCCCCGGATATAACAGGAACTTCTCAGTTAAAAACTGAGGATCTTAGAACTAGCAAGCAAGCTCTTTTGAGAAAAAATAACTCAGAATATTTTTTAGAGAAGAAAATAAAGAGAGAGTAAAGAGAAGAAGAAAGAGGAGAGGAGAAAAGGAGGTGTTGTGTTGGTGTGATTTTCGGAGGGGTGGGAGCCCCTATTTATAGAGGATGGGTGAAGAGTGGAATGGAGTGGGAGAAAACGACTTTGCATCACCAATGCATGATTTGCGGAAGATACTTCATCCAATGTTCAAAAATGAAGCCAATAACCCACGTTCTAAGGCTTTTAGAATCTGTCGCAAAGATCTCCTTAAAATGTTCCATGTTTTAGTGTTTCTAGAATAATACTCACACCCGGGAAGATCTCTACAGATCTTTGTAAGTTGGGACTATTCGGGTTTTAGGGTTTCGTTTTCCCCTTTTTCATTTTGCAATACCACTTCAATCATTTTGTTTTCATAACACAAAGTACCAAAAACCCACCCATATGTGTGGACATAGCGTTGGCAAGGGGATCATCCTAGAATCCTCGAAGCAAAACTACCCACGCAAACGAATACAAAATTAAATGTAATAAATTATGCGTGGGGTCAGACACACGCAAAAATGGTAGAAGCTTGTAGGGGTCAGACCCACGCTTATAATAAAAAAACATAGTTTTAAAAATATCATAAAAAATCTGATTGTTACTATCACTATTTATACTATTTTTATTTATATTTTTATTATCCACCATTAACCTTTTATTCAAGTTTTGGACAAAGTGCAACAGAAGAGACTTGAACCCAGAAGCACCTGGACATAACCCCTAACCGTCAGACTATAAGACCTTTTTGGTCATATTACGATTATTATTATGAGCATGGAGGTGTTAGGTGGAGGAAGTGCTTCTTCTACATAGAGGTGGTAATGAGAGAGTTGCATTTGGTCAAGGGTATGTTTGGTGTTGGGAAAAGTTTTTTTTGGTGGATTTGGTTAAGTGTGCGTTGTGTGTTGTAACTCATATGATGGTGTGTGCATGAGTAAAAATGCGTAAAAGAGAAATCTCTTCATTATTTTTTTACTTTTTAAGTTATGGACACAATAAGGATGCATTAGAAAAATTAAAAACATAACTTAATTATGTTAACGTTCAAACATTAAGAATCTTAATATGTTCGTAGTAATTTATAATGTGGAATGGAGTTTAGTTACCAGAGAAGTTACGAGACTATCAGAAAATAAAAAAAAATCAGTGTGTAAAGAGTGAGGAAGAACGACTCTGTTCTATTTGTTATTATTTTTTAAAATTTTTATTTTATTAATTAGTGTAAATTTGGACTAGTTCAGAACAATTTTGAGAATTGACTTATTTATTTATCTTATTTATTATTATTATTATTTATTTTTTGTTTTTTTAATTTTCTTTATTTTTATTAATTTCTTTATTTTATTTATTTTTTATTAGTTATTTTTATTTATTTATTTTGTAAAACTTAATGGATAAATTAAACCTTTCTTTTTTTTAATAAAAACCTAAAACTAATCAAGCTTATTTATTTTAGTTTATTATTTTTCTTTATTTTTTATTTTTAGTTATAGACACATTTTTTTAATTTTTTTTAATTTTAAAATTATCCCGACAAAATCAAGTGTTAACATTATTTATTATTATTATTGTTAGTAAATATAATATTAGTAATACTAAAATAATAATAATATTATTATTAATAATAATATTAATATTAATAATAATATTAATATTAATAATAATACTAATGATCATATTAATAATAATATTAATGATCGTATTAATATTAATATTAATTACAAAAATAATATTAATAATACTAATATTATTATTTTTAATAACATTAATATTAATATTAAAAATAATAATATTATTATTTATATTAAAAATTATAATAATAATATTAATAATAAGAACATTAATTGTAATAATAATCATAAAATTAATAAGAACAATATTAAATATAATAATAATAATATTAATCATATAAGTTAATAATAATAATATCATAAATAATAATGTTAATAATAATAATATAAATAATAATAATACTAAAATAATAATAATGATATTAATGAATATAATATCTCAAGTAATATTAATATAATATTAATAATACTCTTATTAACAACTTTAATATTAATAGTAAAATAATAATATTATTAGTAATATTAATAGTTATATTATTATTATTAATAATAATAATTACATTTCTCAGATTGTTACGCGTGTATTATTATGTCTTCAAAATTTGATAATCCAACTCATTATAGTTTGCCATCACCTTTACCTTCAACTCAATCTAAGTCACAATGATTTTGAAAGCATAGAAAAAAATTACTGTATGACACATCATGATATAGGTAGTTTTTTTTTTTTCATTTGTATAATTAAAACAAACACATTTTTCATATAAATGTCATTTTTTTTTACTTAATCTTAACTTGTCTCACTTTCAAAATTTACTAATTTATATTTATGGCTTCATATTAATTAATTATTTTACTTTTAAGTTGTCCTTAAATAAAATAAAAACAAGTTATGTGATAATCACATTCCAATTTCTTAATTTCAAATATATAATTAATAAATACAATTTTTTATATATAAACAATTAATATACTATTTTATTTCAAAATCAATTTTTTCAAGCTTTTATTCTTCTTTTCAAATTTTCAATACTTTAGTTTCAATTTTATAATTCATTTTAAAAAGTGAAAACATTTTCTATATATTTGAAAAAACATTAAATAATGTTAAACTAATATATAAAAAAATAAATTAATTTATTTCTAAATTATATTTAACTTAATTAATATAATTTTTTATTTAAAATTTTGAAAAAATAACTGAACTAATATCAGTGTTATGAACTAACAATTTCAGTTATTTTTTTCTAAGTCCTGCAGCTTTAACACAATAAATATTTCAATATTCAAATTAAATTTGCATGCTAAATAAAACAAAAGAGGAATGAATGAAAAATATTAATCCTACTAAAATTATACAATTCTCACTATATTAATTAACTCATTAATTAAAATATTAGTCATACAATTTCATTTAGTAAATTTAAAATGGTGTACTCTTTTCACAATTTCATTTAATCTTATTTCTTTACAATGGTATCTGTATCTCTTATTTATAATTTATCAATATCTAAAAATAAAAAAATATGCATTATTTCAAAAATAAATAAAAAAATTACATCAATTAATTTAAAAAAAAATCACATCAATTTGAAAAATTTACAATTTCATATATTTGTTTCTAAGTTGTGCAGCTTTAACACAATTTCCATCCATTACGGAGAAGATTTTCTTTCCTTATCTTGTCCCACCATCTCATAATTGAAATCGTACTCTCACCCGATTTAATGATGTAACTTAATCCAATTTTTAAAAATTGTCTCGTGGTTTAAATATTTCAGTGTTTGAAATCGTCTTCCATTATATAATTTACCTATATTCATAAAACGAATAATTTATACGTAAAATTGGTAAATTAAAAGTGGTTTTCTAAACCCTAAACCTGATAATAACAAGGAAGCTTACGGTAAGTGTAAAATATCCCGATCACGTAAGGTATGGTTTCATAACGGTAGAATTTTGCATATATTCCGCATCTCTTAAACAAATTCCCAAAAAGAAAGGCACCTAATGGATTTAATAATGTGTAAATAAAATATTTACAAAATTCATTGTTTGAGCCTCACATAAACCTTTTTCCATTTTAAATTATTCTTCAAATAAATACTTGAATATTTTTTCTGAATAAAAAGAAGTTGTAGACCCTTTCACTGACACTTCCACTGTCACAAAGAAAAAAACCAGACCGCAATGACTTCTCAAACCCCAGAACCGAAGCTTCTTCTGCCTCTCAAAACCCGAGTTGCATTATCATTTCTCTCTGCCGTAACGGATTTTGTACGGCGCTCTGACGGCACCGTTAATCGTGGTTTCATGAACCTTCTCGATTATAAGGTCCGATCCACAGCCAAATCCGTTAACGGCGTTTCTACTGAAGACGTCACTGTTGACGCCAACAGAAACCTCTGGTTTCGTGTCTTCATACCCGCTGCCTCCTCCGGCGACGGAGTTCTTCCCGTCGTCATTTTCTTCCACGGCGGCGGCTTCGCTTTCCTCTCCCCGGACTCGTTCGGGTATGACGCCGTGTGCCGGCGACTGTGCCGGCGAATCCCTGCCGTTGTTGTCTCCGTGAACTATCGCCGCACACCGGAGCACCGGTTCCCTTCGCAATACGACGACGGCGAGGACGTCCTCAGGTTCCTGGACAAGAATCCCGCGGTGCTGCCGGAAAATGCGGATTTCTCAAAGTGCTTCCTCGCCGGTGACAGCGCCGGCGCGAATTTGGCTCACCAAGTGGCAGTTCGGGTCGCCAAGTCGGGGCTCCGGGAAATTCGGGTCGTCGGGTTGGTTTCGATTCAGCCGTGGTTTGGAGGAGAGGAGCGTACTGCGGCGGAGGTGAAATTTGAGGGGGCGCCTCTGGTGTCGACGTCAAGAACCGATTGGCTGTGGAAGGCGTTTTTGCCGGAGGGATCAGATCGCGATCATGGCGCGGTGAATGTTAGCGGAGCGAATTCGGAGGATTTGTCGGGTCTGGATTACCCGGATACCCTTGTGTTCGTGGGTGGGTTTGACCCGTTACAAGATTGGCAAAGAAAATATTATGAATGGCTGAGAAAATCAGGGAAAAAGGCACAATTAATTGAGTACCCAAATATGATTCATGCATTTTATATCTTCCCTGAATTGCCAGAGTCATCTCAATTGATCTCACAGGTTAAAGATTTCATTACCAACAGAATCTCTGATTTGAAATAACCGTTGTTAAGGTTTTGCAAGTTTTTGCTTTAGGCCTTAAAATTATTTAGTATTTGTATTTCTAAAATTTTATCATTAGTTTCGGGTTTATCGTTGTGGTTGTTTAGTATTATATGTCAGTTTGAATATTTATAAATGAAAAATCACTTTCATTGTTATTTTGTGGCGCTTGAAAATCAATTAGCCGTCAGTTTCAATTAAACAAATTGTCTTTTTTGTATATTAAATTGATATATTGTCCTTTTCTATATTAATCCTTATCCATTTAGTTAACTTTGTGTGGTTTATATTAAAAGTCACTTTCAATTTAAGAAAGGAATAATTTTTTTATGGTAAGTGAAATATAATTATATACTTTTGGTGCCCTGTACACGAGATTTGGCAAAACAACAAATTGAGAACATGTGGATAAATTTATCATAGAGTTTTTAATTTGGTTTAATATGTTACATCAATTTTTATCAATCCAACCCATTTTTCTTTACGATAATAAATTTATTAAAAAAAATAAGCATACTCACATATTACTTTACATATTTAATCCTTAATAATAATGGTCTTTACATATTTGATCCTTAACAATAATGGTATTTCTTTTTTCTGACGCGGCGTTGAAATTGTCTTTATTAAGATAATACACTTATGATATATTTTATAAGTTAGATATTATTCTTACCGAAGTGAAGGTGTTTTGGGAAGACTTTAAGATGACTTGACTTTTAGTCAAGTTGAAGGGTTTTATCCGGTAATGTGTAAGCTTTGTGGAGGAGACATTGAATAGAGATCCATTTAAAGGCTTTTATGATCTTCTAATTAGTAAGTATTGTAGGGATAATTATAATGAGTATTAAGTAAACAAATATAATATTAAGTGATAGAGATTTTATTGATAGGTACTTAGGTTTTATAGGTGATTACAGTATATGGATTATTAAGTTTTGAAACAAGAATTAGTTTTAAATTGGTTCTTATTATTTCAACTGGACAGGGATTTTAGGCGATATTATGTCTATTTTTCTGATTAGATATTATTTCTGGTATCAGGTAGTATAGATATTATCTTAAATTATATTAACTTTCATTTATCGTAAAATGAACATGTAAAAATTTCCTTTCTAAAATTACATTAATTAAATAAATGAGGTTGATTTAAGATTTCAATATCATTATTTAATATGCAATACTAAAATATTCATATTAAATTTGTACATATTATAAGTATGATAATGTGTTTATTATGATGATCTTTATAAGTTAGAAGACAATTTTTTTTTTTATTTCTAATACAAATCAATTAAACCTTACATATTTGGAAAGTGTGTCTTCCCTCTTCATGAAACATATTGGATGTCGTTTTTGTTAAGGCTTATCAAAAACTTTACCCCAAATAATTCGTGACACCTTTCACAAATCTCTCTTGGCATTTTATTACAGTTATTCCATCAATTTAAAAATATTCAATTACATTATTAGAATTTAGGATGTGATTCATATGCTAGTATATAAATCATGGCAGTACATTTTAGTGATGGCGAAAGACATTCTTGCTACATTGAACCTTAGTTGGAATTACTAATTACTCAAAGCATATATAAATATTGAAGACAAAAATTCTTTTGAATTTTAAACCTTCGTCAAAAATTGATTGTTAATTTATATAGAATTTTTAGAGAAAAGTTAGTGAATGAATCATGCCCTTCGTACTAACCTCAATGTATTACTATTCTTCTTTGAACTTGTCTACTAGGTTTATCAACTCCATGTTGCATTTGCATTTTGACTAGTTTCAAAATGTTATTCACCATTGTTCATAATTTCTTCTTCCATGAGTTCCATTCTAGACTATCCATGTACTTTGAGCATTTTTTATCCATTAAATGCTCTGTATAATTTAGTTATGAAAATGGAAATAAATGCTCTGTATAATTTAGTTATGAAGATGGAAATATGATTAAGAGAATGAGATAGAAATTTGCTTGTATGTTCCAAAGTTTATATATATTACAATCACTTTAGCACTATTTTGAATAAAATTATTTTTGAATAATAATTAGTTTAAAATAAAGGTTATTTCGAATAACACATTAAAATAAAACTACTTATGCTTATGTATTTCCTTAATCATGGTATTTAACATTTTCATGATATTTGTCTTGTATTAGTGATTTCTCTAATTTATTCTTAAATAGGATCTTCAATGCCTCCAACTTGTTCTATTCAATTTTTAGCCATTAAGATCTTATCCTTATACATTTTTTCCTTACATTGATGCTTTATTACTTTGATCTTGCATCTACAGAAGAATTTTGGTCAACTTATCCTTTGTTCTTCCTTTTTGGTGCCTTTTTTTTTCCAATTGGACAAATTTAAGGCACTCTTGAGTCTTTTGCATAACTTGTTGGCATCTCTAGATTGGAAGATGAGTAGTATGCTCTTGTAAAAGAAATCTATATTATTTTTGAATTGCCTTCTGATAAGCTAGTTGATTTTATGCAGATTTGGTGTTGATTTTATTATTAATTCGGTTTAAAATTGGATTTTTATGTTTGTTATTATTCATTTTTTTATTTAATTCGTTTTATTTTGCAAAGAGCGATTTTGAAAACAGACTGAATCACAGGGAAGGAGCAGAGAAAGGGCATGAGTGACTTTTTGCTTAAGCAAAGGATACTGCCTGAGCTAAAACTCACTTAAAAACTTTTCATGAGGAAGCCCTAATTTGAAGGCGTCAACAGGAGCGTGAATTACAAAATAATGGCCACAATTTAACTTAATACAAGGAGCGAAAGCTATAAAAGGTTAAAACTAGGTCAAACGAGGGAGATTATGCGAAAGCTATAAAAGGTTAAAACTAGGTCAAACGAAGGGAATTATCATTGATCACTCATTGAAGACTCCTGAGAGCGCCATTCGGAATCAAGATCCTTTCTTTTTCTTTTCTCTTGTATTTCATGGCCACCATACGTAGCTAAACTCTCTTATTCTTGGGATTGAATGTAATTTCTCAACTTTGAATGCACTCTTAACGTTATTTGATATCATTAAATTCAATTACATTTGTTTTACGTTTTAATCATACTTTGATCTATCTTAGAATTCTTATTGTGACTGGAAAACACTTTTGAATTTGGAACCAAACGTTTAACTCATTATATTATAGTATAATGACTGTTTATAACAATTATTCTTAATACTGATTAATCTATTCTAGTAACTGGTAACAGAGTTAGGTATTTTAATTTAAGAATTTCAAATCTAGAGGAATCAGGTTGAATGACTTTTATTTGCACATATCGGTAAAAGATGATATTAATATATGTTTAAGAGTGTATGAGAAGGAGAGTGTTGCAATTCAATCCCAAGATCTTTATTAATATTGATTTCACAAATTTTCTCATTAATTGCTTTTAATGTTGATCAATTTACTCACATTCAAATACCCTTTATTACGTGTTTTTTCATAATACATTGATACGTAATTAATTTTCAATTATAAATTTCGTTCCCTGTGGAGACGATACTCTACTTATTTTTTATATTACTTGAGGACTCAGTACACTTGCTGAAACGTCTAATAAGTTCTTTAAGAAAATCTTTATTTCGAGTTTAATCCTTCAAATAACATAATGCATGCTCATATTTAAATGTCTTTATAATGTCTTGTAGATAAATAACATATACTTCACTCATAACATCCACATTTAACCTTTTAAATTTTCCTCCTATGTAGGGCTTGTGAGGGGTTTCTAACAACAATATAATCCTAGTCCATCAACCTTTTAGTTGTATTCCTAACCTTGGCAACAATTGTTATTCCACACAACTGTTTTTCTAGTAGTTGATATTTTACAACTAAAACCTGATTTTGTCATTTCCACACCTATATTTAGATAAATTGACAAGTTAAGCATACTTGAATTAGAAAAATATCCTTTTTCAAGGACCATTTAGCTTATTGACTCTTGTTGCCATTGGGTCCTCCTTCATCGATTGTTATATTGTTCAACCCAATTTAGGTTAACAGATCTAGATTTTGAGTATATATTGACTTGGATGGTGATTCATGATCTTCATCATGGTTGTAAAAACATTTGGATTTTGAAATTTTTGGCTTGAAGAAGTTGGATGCTTTTGCATGTAATTAGATGTGGAGTTTTTTTTTTCGTGGTTTTAGAAACATAGGAACATTAGGTCAGTTTTGGAAATTTTTAATAGAAGAACATTGATAATTTTGCATACAATAATTAAAAAGTCATTAAACCATCTCTAGAACTTAGGACATTGTCTATTGGTTTAATTGTATCATCTAGTAATTGATGCACCATAACATCTACTAGTATTGTAAACAATGTGTAATGCTTTTTTTATTTTATTTTATCTAACACTTGAGTTATATATAGTGTCTTATTTGATACTCTATGCACATTTTTAACACACGATCTTTGTGTATATAATCTTCTACTACTCAATACGTAGTGATTTATTTTCTTGTTCCAATTAGTTTCAAAATGCATTTATAAAATTGTGTATGGTGTGTTTGTTTAGATTTAAAGTTAAGGATGAATACCTTCATTATTCCGTGAGTGTTCAAATAAAACAATTGAAGTTTGATAATAATTTAACTTTGTATGATAATTGTGACTATAAGGCATATAGAATTTTTTTCAAATGTATTTTTATTTAGTATTATTATGTTTCTACTGCTCTTACATGGATGGTAATTGGTTGCATAATGCTTTATTGTTTATCATGATTATTGGGTAAACCACAATTGGTTGTTTAAACTAGGTTGATGTTGATTGTTGACATTATTTTGCTATGACATTTTCAAAGTTTGTTGAATGAGTTATTAATTGAGATTGTTATTTATATATGTTGTTTTATTATTGGATCGAGTGCTTATCACTAGGTCAAAAGTTATAACAAATAGTCAGTGCACAACTTTTTTTACTTAAGAGTGTAGCAGCCCAAATGTCATGATTCGGTTGCAATTTGTCCCACCTAGCCTTTGTCATGGGACAATTGATGTCACTTGCAACAATCTCCCCCTTAGCAATTGCCCCGTTGAGAATAAAACTCGTGACATTGACTTTGATACGAATTGTTGGATCAAGCGCTTACCACTAGGCCAAAAGTTATAGCCAATAGTTAGTGTATAACTCTTTCTACTTAAGAGCATAGAAACCCAAGCGCCATGATTCGATTGTGACTTGGCACACTTGGCTTCCGTCACAGGATAATTAATGCTACCAACAACATTGACCATTCTAACACTCATTCCAAGAAGTGTGATTCAAATTGTTTCAAATACTCTAGCATCAATTTTGATGTGAGATATGGTTTAGGTTGTTTAATCATTCCACACTCTAAGATGTTTCAACTATTCCAACGTCAATTTTGACATAAAATGTGTTTAGGTTTCTTCAACCATTATGTCATCAATTTTGACAAGGGGAAGAATATAGGTTGTTTCTATAATTTCATTCTCAATTTAGACATTATACATAGCTAGTTTACATTTTTTTTTGAAGGTATAATACAATAAACCTTCTTTCATTTGAAAATCCAAAAAAAGAATACAAACATAAGTCGATTAAAAATTAAAAAGCAATAAAAATCTCATTGTTGTTTCCAAATTACAACTCAACTATGATTTTCCTGTCTATTACAACTTTGAATGGTTGTGAATAAGGTTTTTATTTGTTTCACAATCTCATTGAAACCCTTTATGAAAGACTTTGCAATTAAGTTCTCATTGTGTCTTTCGTTTCCTTCAAGGCGATTTTCTTTTGTTTTGTAATCCTTTGTCTTTCCTTTTGAAACCTTGAGTTGTTGATGACCTAATTTTTGAGCCTCTACCTTGTTATCCAAGTCTTTTATTAACCATTTTATCTTTAAATAAATGACTTTTAGTTTGGTCTTCATCTTGGCAAAATCTTTTGTCTCCCTTTTTTAGATGATGAATTTATGATTGAACATTCTTATAAAACTTGTTGTGTTGTTAATGCTAAATACATACTCTTCTTGAGTTTCTTCATATCATATGTTTGAAATTGAGAGATTGTGCACTATCAAAAAAATTATATTGATCTCCATGTGATATTACAAACTATTCATCTTAGATTTAAAACTAAGTGGTTTTATATAATTAAGTGACAAAAGATATTGAATGATTTGATTTGAATTCAGAAAATCACCTAAAAAAAATTATCTACGACAAAAACAAGGATAAGTCCATGAAACATTGAAGAAGAAATTTCTATTTAATTGTTATACATGAATATCATTTCCACTATTCAAAATTTTTATGACTTTAACTAATCTTTAATTACTTATTAGATTAGACTTTAATTAATTATTAGACTAGACAAGTTTTTTTAAAAAATAAAATAAAATTAGAACACATATATGTAAAATGATCTACATAATTTATGAGAAGAGATATGACAAATGCCAAAGGTATGCCTATAACAACCTTGCTCCTCTTGAGAACTTACATTCCATAAGTACTCCACGGTCGTTTCACACACGGGACATCGACATTATGGGGTCATTCTCACAAGTAGTTCAAAGTTTGAAGTATCTGATGATAACAGTTGAATATTTTACTAAGTTGATTGAGGCTGAAGCTCTCACAGTTATTTCTACGTCGAAAGTTCAAAATTTCATATGGAAGAATATCGTATGCAGGTTTAGAATCCAAAGATCTCTCATATCGGACAATAGGATACAATTTACAAGCAACAATGTTCAACAAATATGTGAAGAGTTAGCGATACGATAAGTTTTACCCGAGTAGAACATTCTCAAACTAATGGGTAAGCAGAGGGTGCAAATAAAGTGATACTTTGATTATTGAAGAGAAGATTGGACTCAACTAAGGGAAGTTGCCCAGAAGAAGTACTAAGAATTATGTGGTCTTACTACACCACCCCACAATCAAGAACTCGCGGGACACCCTCCAGTTTTGTTTATAGGATGGATGGAATACTACTAGCAGAGGAAAGTAAACATTCTTTCAAACAAAGGAATTTGTGCAGTTCAGAAAAGGAATTCGTGCAACTTGGACATGATCGAAGAAGTCTGAGAATGCATCAGCTTCCGAGGAAAAGCTTTAAAATGAAGGACAAAGTTAAAACATAAGGCAAAGATAATTCTTAGAAATTTCAAAGTGTCCAACCCAGTTTTACAAAAAGCGCAGCCACATTAGACATAGAATAAATTATTCCCCAAATGGGTTGAATCATACAAAATCAAGTAAGTTCTCGGTAAAGTCACATATAGACTATAAGCTCTAGACAGAGGCCTCATCCCTTGCACTTGGAATGCAACAAACCTCCACTTTTATTTTAGTTAAAGTTTATTACCTTGTGCGACACTCTTTTCCTTGAGAGTTTCCTATTCTCACAAGTTTTTATTGAGGCCAGTTGAAATTTCAATAAAAACATTTTGATTTGATGCTTACAGGTTAGACCATTCTACATGAACGACTCTAGTCCGGTTAGAGTCCAACTTTAGACAAAATTATGGTTGACCATTTTCCATGAACATCTCTAAAATGGCTAGAGTCCAGCCTTAAACTGAACTGAGGTTGACCATTCTACACAAACGACTCTTGCCAAGCTAGACTCCAACCTTAGACCAAACTAAGATTGACCATTCTACAAGAACAACTCTAGCCAAGTTAGAGTCTAACCTTAGACCAAACTAAAGTTGACCATTCTACGTGAACAAATCTAGCAAGGCTAGAGTCCAGCCTTAGATTGAACTAAGGTTGACTATCTATGTTAATGACTCTAGCATGGCTAGAGTTCAACCTTAGACCAAACTAAGGTTGACCAATCTACATAAAGGATTCTAGTGCGACTAAGAATAAATCTCGAACTAAAAGATCAACTACTTAAAAAGTCAGTCCTACAAAGATAAGGTTCATAAATCAAAATTGGTTAATGTCTGATAATGAATGTTCATTATTTTGGTCAGATCGTAGTGGCAACTACATCGATAAAGTAAAGAACTTGTCAAGAGATAACTTTGAAAGATTTTTTAGTTATCATAATGTAAAGAACCAATCCTAATACACAACTACATTAGTGATGGAGTAAATAACTTGTCAAAATAACTTCTCTTCTTAAGATTTGGTTCGTAAGATTTGTTGGGTTATCGCAATGTAAAGACTAACATATTATAACCTTAAAACTTCACTATTTTGTTAAGCACACATTTTTAGGAAGGTAAATAAGTCCAGACATATAAAAATAGGAATAAAGTAAGTAAGAACAATACATTATCCACAAGAAATACATAACTACATTTTTCAGGAGAAACAAAATAAAGACAAAGAACAAAGTTACTCCTCCACCAATTCCTTACACAACCACTTTGGGTGGATCCATAACAAAGAAGTATAAGTCAGGGTTCAAAGCCTAGACTTGCTCAATTTCCCTTTCGAAACACGTTCTGGAAGAGGTAGTGATCTCGTCCTTCAAGGCCTCTTCGGTAGATCTCCAACTTTTCTTCTTGTCCTTCGCTTCTTTCAGTGTATCGATTTTCTCTTGAAGCCAAAGAGACAATGTGGCTTTCTCTTGAAGTAGAAGATCTTTCTCTTTAGCCTAACCTTCTCGCTCCTTTGCCCATTCCTTGGCTTGTTGCTAGGGTTTCTCCACCTCATCGGCCTTAGATCTTAGGCGTTCAACCTCCTTATAAGCATTGAAAAGTTTTCTAATTCTTCTTTTCTCATTTATTGAAGCCTTGTGTGCTTTCACAAATGGAGGACAAACTTTGTTTCTCCAAAAGGGGAATATCCTCGCTAATGGGCCGAATGGTTAAAACTTTGATCCTAAAAACTTCCCTTCTCCCCTATAACTAGACCTTGGGAATTCCAGTTTATGGTCGTTAGAATTTCAACCTATGGAGCTTGATAATCGAAAGTCAAATGAGTTAGTCCGGTAGAAATAAATTCTTGGTCATTCTTTTTATGACGTTTTCTTTTGATTAAGGGATCTGAAGGGAAGGCTCGACCTCATCAGAAGCCACAACCACCTTGCTTCTTCCTTTTAGTGTGTTCCCCAAATTCTTTCAGGGCCTTCACTCTTTGAATCAACAAGCCATTTCTTTTCGGGAGATGACCATTTGATTATTTATACGAAGAAAAAGTGTGAATAATTGAGAATTAAAATGATGAAATAAAACATATACAATGTAAACTTTTAGGTCTACGGTCTAGTACTAAAGTTTTAATAGATTATATGTATGTCAACACCCAATTTCGTCCGGATAAATAAAATTTATTTTAAAAAAATGATGATGAAAAATATTTCTAACTAATTTTTAAGGAAAATTCAAAATTTTTTAATCAAATTTGAATTTTATTGTTAGGAAAAATATAAAAAAATGATTTTTTTTGTTGTTATCCTTTTATTTTCTTAAATTAAAAATGTTTTTGATAAAAATAATAATAATAATAATAATTAAAAAATAAAAAAAAAATTATTTTTAGATTTATTGTTTATTTTTCTCTTATTTTCAAAAAATGCAAAAAATATAATTTGCTTGTCATTATCTTTTATTTCATTTTAAGAAAAAATATGATTTGAATTTTTATCTTGTTTATCACTTTAGAAAAAAATATGAAAAATATATATAAGTTTTATTTGATTTTATTTTGTTGAAAAAAGTGAGATATAAAAAGTTTAATTTAAAGAGAAAAAAAATGGTTTACGTATTTGTTTACTTTATTTTCTTCTCTTTCTAATATTAGATAATAATATAAAAACTAAAAAATAGAATTTAAATCTCACAAATGGGTCCCACTCTCCTTTCTTTTACTTTATGCTTTAACGGATTTTGATATTCTCTTGAAAAAGAGAAGATCTGGAGATTGTATGAAAGCAAAAAATGAGAAGGCACGATAATGACACAGGTGCGGAAGTAAAAAAGGAGAAGACAAAAAAGGGTTCTAATAAAAAAGACGTTGCATGCCTTTAAAAAGGTGGCGGGACCCACTGTAAAATGGTAGGGGACAATTGGTGTCTTGTTTTCACTACCGAGTTCTGATATTTTGACAACCACACGTGGCGCCACCCTCTTGACAACCTTAGATGGCGCTCACGTGTCGTTGACGTGGGCAATAACAATGATGTGGAAAGAAGTGCCAGCGTGGAGTGAAAATATGTGGAAGGTGTATTAGGTTTTGCTTATACCGCCTGCAGAGCACTGGACTTCATACAACTTCATATGAGGAAGAGCCAATCGCAAACATCGACATTAGGGTTTTCTCTCGCAGAGCAGTGGACTCCATACGAGAAAGAGCCAATTGCAGAGCCCAACATTAGGGTTTTCTGTCACAGAGCACTGGACTCCATGCGAGGAAGAGCCAATCGCAGAGCCCAAGATTAGGGTTTTCAATCTGAGATATCAAAATCTCAGATCTGTTCATCATTTGAGTGTTCCAATTAGGAATCCCTCCTCACCGCGAGCACTGCAGTCGCCGTTAGCGAACGTCGTCTCCATTGTGGCTTCGTCGTTGGTTTGGTGAGTTGTTAAGAAATGGGTGTGTTTGTGATGTGCGGTTAGAAAGTTGTTATTGTTTAAATACTTAAGTAGGCAAGGTTAAACATTTTGTATGTTCAAAACTGGACATGACGCAATACGGTTGTTCTTTGGGTTATTGTATTCGTAGGTGGTTGTAGGTGAAGAAGACATAGTTCTGTTTAATTCAACAGTTGAAAACATTTAAGTATTTTAGGCTTTTTTGTCGTGTGGGGGCACTAAATTTGTGCCTGTGAATGGTGGTTAAAACTTTATGCTTAGTTAAACACTTAATTATACAATGTTAAACAGTATGTTGTTTGTGTTAATGTCATTTAGTTTATGATTTGTTTTGTACACACAAATTGTGCAACATACGAATTCTGTTTACTGGATTAATTTTATGACTAGGTTTGTTCGAAGTTAAGCATGGCTGGAAGAAGGTCCGACGCACAACGATCTAATGTCGATGGCAACGAACCTAAGGCAAGTCAGTTGTATTTTTGCATTTGATTTTGATTTAATTTTTAGACTTTACATAAATTTTGTTTTCCATGTTGCAGATTAGCGTATTCCACCTAGTAGATACTGATATTATCGTTGAAGTCAATAGAAAATTGCCTGACTTGTAGAAGGAGAAGTTGGACAAAACTCCGTTTAAGTGGCTTACTCGCATGGTAGAACCAATTAACATCAGTTGTCCATTGTTGCGTGAGTTGGTGAACCGGTGGTCTCCGAATGACTAAAGTTTTAGAATAAGGGAATATTTAGTTCCTCTATCTGTTGTAGATGTTTGTATGGGTTTAGGCTTGGGTATAAGTGGTGGCAAGGTTAGAATTGAGGATAATAACTTAGGTTTGGTATCAAATTTGTTTGAAGGTAGCGATATTACGGTATGCGGTATTGTGGACAAATTGAAAGACAGAAATATGAATCGAAAAAAAACCTAGATGAATTTTGTAGGCTTTATATATTGCTTGCATTTGCTATTTTTTATTTTCCTAGGACTTCTAGGACTGTTTGTACATATCTGTTTTATTTGTTAGATAATTTGGAGGACCTCAATGTTTATAATTGGGGAGGGGCGGTCCTTTCAATGTTAATGAGTAGTTTAGATAGATGTTCTTACGTATTGCACCAGCAAAGGAATCTGCACGGCCTATACTTGTGCGGATGTGTGCCTTTGTTGCAGGTTAGTGCCTTTGATATTGGTTTCATTGGTAATGTGATTGCTCTGTACATATTGTTGAAAAAATTATATTATTCATGCAATGTGTTGGTTTGCAATAGTAGTGGGCTGTTCAACATCTGGGGATGGGCACACTTAGTTCATTTCCACATTTTTTGGGATGGCCTTCTTTGAGGATTAGGTCTTCTAAAATTGAAGCTGCTTTCTTATACAATGAGGTGTGTATATGGTTATTTATTTAACTTTGAAATGAAACTGTTTGGTTTGTTGACAACTTTTTATTGGACATTGTAGATTATATGGGAGTGGGATGTGACTGAGGAAGAGGGAGGTTTGGATATAGTGCGGGAAGCACTTGAGTCCATTCGTGGTGGAGGTCCACCACAAAGTGAGGGTGGAAACATTCCATCCTCACACGATTGGGATGGGTTGATGGCTTAACATCTTCAATGCCGAGAGAAATTGATCTGAATTATGCTCGCATTGCGTCCATTCAAGAAGACATGCGTCTTTTGAGAGACCAGATGTTCAATGCCTGGAGAGAGGGGCCTAGTACGGGTCAGGCGGGTCCCAATAGGTGGGATGAGGGACCAAGTATGGGTCAGGACGAATGTAGAGTAGGTCAGGAGGGACCCAGTATGGCTCAGGATGGACTAGATTCTTCGATGGGTCAGGATGATTGCGGTATGAGTCAAGGGGGTCCATATTTTTCAAATGCAACACCTACGGTGATTGGTAGTTACCTTCAATACAATGTAGAGAAGGGTACAAATGTGCACCAAGAGGGACCATATTCCCGGACTCCATCATCGACTCCGCTGCAGTCGTATGTGTGCTATACTATACGGTTTCCCACTGTCGATTTCAAGAAGCTGTATAAGCTGGTGACCTCCAAAGGGCGTCGTAAGGACTCTGTCAGGTTGTTTGATATAAAAAATATTTATGTCATTAAATTTTTGTTTTTGATAAGAAAAATATGTTTATTTGAAGTTGTTGCTGTTTACATAGGGTGTTAATTTATATTGGTAGACAAATGCTGAATACGACCGATTTAAACTCCCTTAAACCAAGGGCAAAATTGGACAACATGGTAAATAGTCAAGTTTATTTCAATAATTTATATTTGGTTAGTTGTTTAAAATGAAAAGTTCAAGTTGTGTAGGTTATGTGGTTTGCAACAAGCATCCTAACGGTTGAGGAGTTGAAGACGTTGGGAACTGTCAATAGAGTATTCTTCAATTCCTTTTTGTGGTATGTTAAATAGTTTGTGTTGTATGTTAAATAGTTTATCAACTTGATGAGGTCTATTTGTGAAAATAATGTCATTGTAATGATTTGTAGACCCAAATATTTAAAGAGATGACTTTGAAACCGTCAAAATGTAGAGCTTGGAATCATCAGGATTACAAAATATTTATGCCCTACGCTTTATTGGAGTTGGAGATGCTTTTGTTTTGTGAATTTGTAAGTTCCTTTGACATGATGTGTGAATGAGGTTTAGTTATTATTGCACATTATTTGTTAATGTTGTCTGGATTGTAGGCATTTATTCCTGCAGTTCATGATGACCATTGGTGGTGCTATGTCCTTAAGCGTCATAGTAGAGAGCTAATAGTCATAGACTCTATGGGTGACCACGATGGATCGCTTGCGGAACTAGACAATGCAATGGTACTTGAACATGTATTTTTTTTTATATTGTATACATTTTGTAACTAAATTTAATGTTTGCAGGCAAGTAGAATTCATCATCTATTGTGCTTGTTGGAGGAAGGTGTGGAAGGTATACATTTGTGAGTTATGTGCTTTCTTAAATATAGACAATGATGTGTTTTATACTGTTTTAATATTGTTGATGGTCTGCAGATATGATTATGGGTTAATTGTGATTAAATGTATGGAAGTTTGGGAAGGTGTGCCACGGTATGATGGGAAGACCATGCCTGAGTTGTCGTCGGTTAATTTATCATTTCATTGAAGTTTATGTCTCTTTTGTGATTGAAGTTTTGATTTTATTATTTTTCATTGATGGATGTTGATTTATTTTGTTATTTTTGCATAAACAACTTCAAACATATCTTGTATGCAAATGGGTCCTCCATGATGACAATCTACGTCAACAAAGAGTGTTGGAGGAATTTCAGCTCTTATAATATGTTATAATGTGAATGGCTGATGAACATATGTTTGTATTCGATACTCATGAATGCAGTTATATATAATTGTAATTTGGTTAAAGACATTTGTAGGCAGAAATTGTAACCAACCTGTGGTGTTAATATGTGGTGGTTTTTTTTTAACTGACTTGATAACTTGAAGTCAATGTTCATATCCTGTTGAAATTAACCACTAACCAATACATGAATGGAAATTGAACTTTCAAACGTCGGACATGTGAGTTAGTCACAGTTATAGATCTTGAGAAAATTGTGTTCACATAAAGACTTAAATAAATATGGTTGAACAGATGTATTTGGATCGGTTGTCATGGTTCAAGAGTTTAGGTCCCACACAATTCGTCACTGTGGTTAGTGGTAAAAAAATTTAACCCACTTAAACACTTACATGCACAGGGTTAAACACGTAGTATGTCCATCAGTGGTCATGGTGCGGATGACTATACCATTCATTGTTGTGGTTGGTATGTCAATTTGTATTCAACGCCATTGTCCAAAGATGTAAGGGATTCCCCTTTATGGAGGTGAGGGAGCCACATAACTGCCTATTATGGTAGGTGGTCAGAAAGTTCAGCCGAAATAACCACTTAATTAAACATGGTTAAACATTTCGTAGACCCAGTGGTGGTGTCATGGCGCATGATGTCTGATTGTGTTAAATTTTTTGACCGCTCACAACATTAAGCAATTATGTTGCGCCTCACCTCCACACATCAATCCCTATATGTTTTGCACCATTGCATTCAATATAAGAAGGTCTTCCTTCACCAACGACCACCTACAAATGAGATAAACAAAGGAATAGGGGTCATGCCCCATGACCAACACTCAAAATCAAAGTGTTTAACCGTGTGTATATAAGTCTTTAACTTAGTTAAATTTTCAAATAACCAAATTCAGCAGTTATGTGCCCTGTCACTGAAAAACATCTTTTAACTTATAAACAACTCATGTTCCATTTCTGAGGTCATCCAAAATATTCATGTATACAAACAAAATGATGTCAACCAAGTTCAAATTACAACTTCACATATCTATAATTTCATTCAACTTATACTAACTATATCAATTTTTTCATAACTTAGCTACATCTGTGGCTCACTTGATTTGCGTCTTCTTTTCCTAAAATATACAGTCCAAGGTGATTTCTTAAGCCAACTTTGTTGTCGCGGTCGGGGATCCGCCTTCATGCGATCATACATATTGTTGTGTTCACCTTGTCCTTGAAAATCTTCACCAACTGGTTGTACACTTTGAGCACCACCTTCTTCATCAACTGCTTCTGCACTGTCAACACCAACTTCTGCACTAACTTGTTTTGCACTTGGAATGATAACTTTTTCACCAACTCCCTGTGCAATGTCAACAACAACAATTTCATCGAGACCTTCTTTAACACCTTCAACATGACCTTCTTCAGCACCTTTAACACCACCTTCAACACAACCTCCAACAGAACCTTTTTTAACTCCTTCAACATGACCTTCTTCAGCACCTTTAACACCACCTTCAACAACACCTTCAACACAACCTCCAACAGAACCTTCTTTAGCACCTTCAACATAACCTTCTTCAGCACCTTTAACACCACCTTCAACAACACCTTCAACACAACCTCCAACAGAACCTTCAACAACACCATCAACAACACCTTCAACAGAGCATTCTTCACCACCTTTGGCTTCAACTCTACAATTACCTTCAACTGGTGAGTGGGGGAGGTCAAATTTGTTTGGAAATTTTCGTTTATGCTCATTATAAAGCTCTTTCAAATCCCTTAACTCAGCTTCAAGTCTCTGAATCAGTAATTATTGATGTGCAGACTGACGATTGAATTCTACAATTTCTTGTACAATCTTTACAAATTTTTCTTTGTCCGTTGTCGTTTCATTCACTTCAACAATGTCAATTTTAAAGGCTTCTTTGACGACTTGTTGTTGACACTCTTCCTTCGACAATGACAACTTACAAATAACCTACAAAACCATTTAAGAATAAAACTAAATTAATGTTAAATAACATTGACCATTAGTAATTCAAATTCAATAAACTTCACTCACCACATTGTTCTTGAAAGCTGAGTCAACCTCCTTGTCACCAACCTTCACATCCTTCCAATGTAGGATTCGTGGGAATACACTTCTAATTCTTTGAGAAGTTTGCTTTGTCACAATTATATGGTCTAAAGCCCACATCTGCAATCAAATTAGAAATGAAAAATTCAAACTTAAACATAATACAATTGAAAGTTAACATTATGAAGCACTTTATAATTTACCTGCAACAAGTATACACATACTGTGACACGAACAATTGAATTCTGTTTGTTGTGAATGCACCTTGAAGCTTTACATAAGCTTTTGACGAGATATGTATAAACACATGTCCCCACTTAAACTTATGAAGCTCACCTAAATTATCTACAATGTTAAACAACCCTGAATAAACATTTCCCATTTTATTGGGAAACAAAAATTTAGATAAACCTAACAAAATATAAAGCTTACAAAATTCATCAACCGTACCATGACTATGACATTTAACAACTTCATCAAAAACCATCTTCACCTTAACTATTCCACAATTAAATAGACTTCTACAAAAACTATCAACATGTTCACTTTCCAATTCTATATCTTCCCCAGAAACTCCAAGACCTAAACCAACAGAAACATCTAACAAAGACAAAGGCACAAACACAAACCTAATCAAAAATCCACCTCTTCTCTCAATCCATCGTGTACATAACTCTTTCAAAACTTTCCTACTTATTTTCACTTTATGAGTCAACACTCCGCCGATTTCTGTGGTGGCTTCGCACATAACGCTTTATTAGTCAAGTTACTCGCCTTCCCTCCCCCACTAAAAACCCTAATACAATATAGCCCCCGCTCTCTCACTTTCCAATCTCTCTCTGCGTTGGTTGTAATGTGCGAATGATGACTCGGTTTGCAACTTGCGAATGATGATTCTATGCGTTCCTAGAAATAACGAAGCCCGCGCAACATTTCTCACACTGAATTTTGAAATACATGTCGCCCAAAAATACCCTTCAATATGAAAATAACAGAGGTACCCTTATACACGTGGCAAATGTGCACATCAACGGTTGGCAAACGGTTGTGCGCCACCTGCCATTGTCAAACCAAACTTTTCCTTTCACTACCCTGCTACAGAAGCACAGAAAGGAGAAACGGTTTTGTCTCCCTGCACAAAAGATTTTGGTTCCCTCTGCAACACAAAAAAACTGGGATGCAATATTCTGTTTTGGCAGCATGCAGATTCACTCACTGCGGGGCACTGAGATATACCTTTTTTCCATTTATGGAAGAGGCAGGATATTCTCAAGCAACACTTTTTTTTGGTTACACTCCTCATTTGGAAGATCAAAGGAGAACACGAAAGTCAAAGAAGGCATATAAAAATCACAGAGAGAGTTGGAGGGGACGGCGAAAATCCTCAGGAGAGATTGCTTGGAGTTAGGGGGAGAAAAAAAAATAAAAAGCTTAGAGAGGTATCATGATTCTGGTTCCTGCTGTTGGGTCCCTCTAATGTGTTTTTACGTTTGGAATTTCTGAATGATTACATGCTTCTATTCCATTGATTTCCTACATGCTTCTGTTCCATTGATTTCTTACATGCTATAACATTGTGTTTTCGCATATACCTATGAATAAATATAACTGAAGCGTAAAGTAAAAGAATGAGACCCAGATCAGTGAGAGAACCAGGAGGTGCAACCTTGCACCTCTGTTTTGCCAAACCTCCCTGAACCAGACACCACCAGCCTCTAGAACAGCCAAGCAACCCTCACACAACACCACAACTACTACCACGAACCCTTCGCCGCCATCCTCAAACCACCGTCTTCACTGTCAAGCTCCTAAACGCACAGCTTCTCCAACCTACGTCACCTCCCTGCCATGCATCATCAACAACCCACATAAACTCTTTACATGTGCCCACTAGCTTCTAACCACCACTTCCATAGCTAGGGAGCCAATGTCTCGCAACTCACGAGCCTCACAACCCCTACCAGCGCCAGTGCCTCGCTCTTTCATACATACGTCATGAGCCTCCAGACACCCTGCGCTTCTCCACCTCTCTCCACCATGCCTACTTCCAAACCTCTCTCCCTCAACCTCTAAACCCCATAATCCACTAAGAAAACCAGCATGCCAGTGCCTTAGCTTCTTGCCTATGCTTGCCACGTCTCCTTCATCACCTCTTTCCCACCACACAGCCACCGAAAACTGAGACCCTGCTGCCATCCGAAACCACCCTCTTCTCCTCATCACTCTCTTCCTCATTAGCACTCACCATGCATGTCCTCAACAAAACAGTATACCCCACGCTGCCATGTCTTCACCACTATCTCTACCAAAACCGACAAACTGTCACGTCTCCCTTATCACCTCCAAATAGCCACCACCATGCGCCTCTAAACAACCCCCTAAGGGAAGCCACCAAACCAACTCGCATCTGATGCCACCAAAACCTTCCCCCATACACGTTCTCGTCAACCCTAACAGCCTCTTCTCTCTTTCCCTTACTACGCCTCCCAAAACCAAACTCAGTCTCTTAACAGCGCTTCCATTGCCACGCTCCACCGTTGCCTCACCATGAAACCTTGACACCTTCTATCTTCGGCTATGTTAGAGCGATCACAACCTCCATACCGCTGTGCCCTCTAACCTTGCCTCAAAACCCTCCAACATAGCCTCACTACCTTCACCATTCTCGGCCACCATCATGCATCTTCACATAACGCGCTAACGTTGCCTTCCCTCCCTTTCCCATAACCATCCAAAACCACCCTTGCCATGCCTTCCTTCCCTACGCTGCCAGGAGCCACCCCCACTTCTTCGCCAACCCCTAAAACATCCTAACCTAACATGCAAGTGTTTGTGTTGCCATGTCTCCCACCAATAACACCACGAACCAAACTCGTGCCTTCGAACTCTCATTCACGCCTCTCGTCACGCCCTTAACCGCGAGCAACAACCCAAAAAAAAAAGAAACATTCCCTGTCCGCGCCGCCATTCATCACTGTCGCCGGAGTCACCGTTGGCCGTCGCCGTCGCGCCCGCGGCCGTCGTATGACCGCTGCCGAAGTGTATGACCGCCAAGCAAGGTAGCAGATCTCCACCTCCTATGCCTCGAGGCAAGCCATGCCCTTCACAGCACCATGTGTGCGTCATCAACCCTAATGGGTTAATGAGGTTGCTTGCTGCACCCCCACATATTCAAGCCTGCACCTGCGACACTCCTCAATCCCCAATATGTCCTTGATACTAGTTGGGTTGGGTTTACTTCTTGCACCTCCATTAGTTAAGATTTGCACCTACATATACCCAAATTCCAAAAATACCCTGGCTTGTCTTTTTTTTTTTTTTTTTAAAAAAAAAAAAATCCTCTTTTTTTTTTTTTTTTTTTTTTTTAAAAAAAAGAAAATCCTCTTTTCTTCTTAAAAATAATAATAATAATAATAATAATAATAAATAATAATAATGTTTTAAAAGTTTAAATTAAGACTATACCTTTTAAAAAAAGAAAAAACCCTTTTCTCACGTAAAGAATGACGTTTTGAATAAAAACTTTCGATTAATTCCTTAATTGACCGCTCGCGTCATATGAAAATTAATTCGGAAAACTTTAATTTCATTTGGAATATCAAAGGGCCATATGTGTCAAGCGATATCCAAAATGAAGTTTAATTACAAAAAAAAACATTAATTCCTCTAAAATATAAAATATATAAAAAATCTTCAAAACTAAAAAATCAACAACCGACAAACAGTTTTCTACCAATAGAACTACGTAACCCTGATTCTCCATCCCCGATGGAGATACGTAGGAGCGAGGTTAAACCTTGTCGGGCTCTTTTCAAAAATAAAAATTGTTTTGTTTAATTTTATTTCTATTTTTTGTGAAGAATAAATATTCCGAAAATTGCACTCATTTCATTTTATCCAGTTAAAGGTACCGTCTTAGGACGAGCACCGTGGGGGGCTAATACCTTCCCCAGGCATAACCGACTCCCGGACTTGCAATCCGGTTTTCGTAGCCTTATCTCTGTTTTCTTTGGTTTTCCATAGCTTTCCATGAAAACTATGGTGGTGTCTCCTCTCTTTCAAAATTAAAATTAATCTTTTTTTCGGATCGTCGTTCCTGTCGTGACTCCGGTTGCGACAATGTATAAAAAATAGTTTTATGTTTTTCCAACTTGTAATAGCACTCGTACTTTGTTGGTTCCAATTTTCATCTGCCGAGCACTTTAGACATGAGGTTTCGGGGTCCAGTAAAAGGGAAAAACCTCTAATAGAGATGGATTATAATTAGGAGTTTGAACTTTTAATAGCGGCCTTTTGAAATATGTGTAAGAAGATTGAAACAGAGTCAAAAGACTTTGTCAACATCCAATTTCATCCGGACAAATAAATTATTTCAGATTATAAAATAATATAAAAATTAAAATAAAAGTGCGTGTTATTTAGCTTTATTATACTTTGTCATTTAAATAAAAAAAAGATAGACTTTGGTCCCATTATATTCTATGAATAAAGTTTTAAAATAAAATTCATAAAAAGAAATAGTAAGATCAGTCTATTAAAAATTTGTTGAAAGAAAAAAAGATAGTAATTAAAAATATATTGAATTTTTTCCATTAAGAGAAAACTAAAAAAATGTGGTAATTAAAAGATAATAATTAAAAAGTAATAATAATTAAAAAACGAAAATAACAAATAATAAATATTAATTATTAAATAATTAATGATTAAATAATCATAACAAAATAAAAATAAATATATATATATATATTAGAAAAGGAGAATAAATAATAAAAAAAAGAAGAAGGGAAGACTGCTTTCAAACTGCTTACTTGATCGTCGTTCCTGTCGTGACTCCGGTTGCGACAATGTATAAAAAATAGTTTTATGTTTTTCCAACTTGTAATAGCACTCGTACTTTGTTGGTTCCAATTTTCATCTGCCGAGCACTTTAGACATGA
>Ga0209700_103977_pt1 | contig 27458 bp, 13 predicted proteins | sample SiratroredBW_FD_187528 | JGI IMG/M metagenome (GOLD analysis project Ga0209700, IMG submission 187528) | Root nodule microbial communities of legume samples collected from California, USA - Siratro red BW (SPAdes) (version 2) | ecosystem: Host-associated > Plants > Roots > Nodule | place: USA... | reverse complement strand
TGATAAAATGAAAAAAAAAAAAAAGGAAAAGAGAGAAAAAGTAAGAAATATATAAAAGAGGATAATTTTAATATAAAAAGTTCCTAAAAAAATTATTTGATTTATTAGTAGTTATTTTATTTATTATTATAATATAATATAAAAAATATACTCATAATCTATTATAATTTATCGTCGTATGAAAATAACTTGAATCTCATTCATTTTAACAAAGTAATTGATATGATACTATCTTTGACCAACTTCCATGTATTCCTTCGTTTTACCACCTTGTCCTTTTCCTCTTTTCTTCACTCGTCACTTCAACTAAACCACTCAATTTGCTTCCCTTTCTTCCTTTCTTCTCTTTTCTTACTTCATCCCAATGCAAATATATGAGCTTATTCTATTTTTTTTATGAATCACACTGTCTGGCATTATTTTTAAAACTTTTACAAATTCTTACTTCAAATATAAAATCTTATTTTATTTTGTGGTTTTATTATTTTAAGACTTTTATGAGATAAAAATATATTTTATTTATGACTTATAATTTTATTTAAGATATAATAACCTAATTTAAAAAACCTTTTATATCATATCAACATGACTATTGAGGTTTTTTTTTTTAAGAAAAAAAAGAACTTGAGGTTAAAAATCTAGCTTTTAAAGTGAAAGAGTATGAAACTCTTGCTACTTTATGAAAAAAAAAAAGATTATGAATATGTTAGGACAACTTTTTATTTGTAAAAATTTTAGAAAGGAAAAATTAAAAGAATTCCCTTATAAACTAAAATAACTTATATATATGTTTTAACAAATTAGATAAATAATATATATATATATATATATTAATCTATACATAAACTAATTTTAAATTTTAAAAAATTATTTAATTTCTTTCTCATTTCCATCTTCAAAAAGTTCTTATAAAAGAAAATGTCCCACCCTGATATGTATTACATATATTTTTATTCACCCAAACATATTTGGTAATGCATAAACAATAAATTATTTCAATATTTAATGTTATGTACAGATAAGATCCTTTTGGACATAGCTAGCTAGCCGGAAATCGTAGACCCGTCCTCAAGAATTGTGCTACTGAAACTATCCAACGTGGCAGCTGAAGCACTGTTGCATGCATGGCGATCTCAAAGTAAATATCTTTATTTTTCTTTTCTCTTTTGACATGTTTGTATCCCTCCTGGTTCCCAGAAAGGTACTGTGTTCTATCAAGTAAGCTACAACAAGACAGACAGATTAATGGTTGATCACAACCGTTAAAGACTTGTTGTAGATTGGGCATCTTTGCAGTTACAGGACCCCTTCACATTTGTACTTCCTTCCATTATGTCAGACTCAAATATAGAAACCAACATCAACCACACTCTCCCTTTCCAAATCAATTCAAGCTTATTCTTTCTCTCTATATTAATATTTGGACTCAAGGATGAATTAAGTACATAATATTTAGAGTCGAGTTACTTTTAGTCTTTAAATTTGATAATTATTTTATTCTCTTGAATTTGAAAATAAAAACATTTTAGTTTCTTTAATGTATTTCTTAGTCATTTAAAACAATTCTTTTAAATACTTAATTCTTCAAATTAATATCTTGTAATTGAAAGGGTTTTTCCAATTTAAAAAATCGAAATTTAAAAGACAAAAATCAAATTCATTATAAATTTCAGTAACTAAAACTATAACTAAAGTTTGGTAACTAAATTTCTACCTATAGCAAAATACTAGTTTTCCATTTGCGGTCAACATGTGTTTGATAGGAGTAGAATAGAGTTTAGATATAGTTACTATTTTAAATTCAAATAACATGGATAAAATATGATTAAAAGTAATTAAGGGTTTGTTTTATAAAACTATGAATAAAATTAATAAATATCACAGAGACGTTAAAAAAATGAAGCACTGGCCATTGATGATGAATTGTCCTGTTTTATGTTGCTTTTGTTTTTTTTTTATTATTGTTATTATTAATATTCTTGTTATGGGTTGATGAGAAATATATCTAAATTAGAGATAAACTCAAATTACATTATATATTAGATATAAATTATGATATTTTGTTAAAAATAATTCTAAATTATTTATAGTCTATTATAGTTAAATTTATTAAATTCGCTATTCATATGTTTAATTATTTAAATAAGAAAATATATTAAAAAATATATATTAATAAATATAGATAATATCAAATTATAATACATAATAAAAGGTAAAAGGTAAGTCTCCGTTACTAATTATATATTAAATTAAAAGATAAAGTATTTTTTTAATATGATTAAGTATATGTTGTTACTGTGGGTAACTTTTCTATGAGTTCAATCAATCACTTTTTTTTTTTTTTTATCATAACAAAACTTTATAAAACTTGTATTACTTTTTCCCAATCTGGGGAATGGGTTGAGGTAGTGAGCATGTGTGATTGATTGATAAAGAAACATATACTGGAACCCAAATAAAACCAACTACAACGATTAACTAAAGAGAGTTTAATGAGAGATGAAGTAGTATAGATTAATGGGATCGGGAAATATAACACGTGTAAGCTTTTTTGGGTTCTTCGAAGTAAGTTAAAAAGTAATCTTTACTTCTAAAGGGACGTCTCAAGGAAAGAAATAGACAAGGTGCTGGCAATGTGCAGAGCACCCACTGTTGGGCTCCTTCTAGTCGCTCACTTCTTTCCTCACCTACAACCCTATTCACTTAAAAGTTAAAATTTGTATTAGTAATTAAACTTTTATTATTCATACATATGTTTATAATACTACTTTTTATTTCTTAATATTATTGTCTTCACTTATCTATGTTATGCAAGCTCATGCACCATCTTTCTAATGAAATTATTTTTTCCACAAATGCTTGTATGCCCCTCTTTCAAAACAAGTTATTTTATGAGCATGAAAATGAACTAAAAAAATATTAGGTGTGTTTAAATCTTTTATAATGTGAATTTGATTAAAAAAATAGAACATAAGAAAATTGATTATTTTTTATTTATGTATTATATTAAACATAAATACTAGATGATCACTCTGTTGTTTTTTCAAAAGAAATTAATTTCATATATGCTAATAAGTTCAACAAATATGAGAAATTCAAATGGCATGATTAGAGAAAAAGAAAAAAGAAAGTAATAAATAAGATGAATCATGTAGTAACAAATTTAGAAAAGAACAAACATACGAGTTAAAATAAATAAATGCTTTAAATATCAAAATAGTATATGGGTGAAATTAAAAGAAAATTATATCACTACAAGGAATATATGCACTCTTTGTAAAGAAAAAAGTACAATAATAACAAATATAATGGATGATATAGTAGAACAGAAAAAAAAATGTGGGACTTAAAAACAGCACCACCTATATCTGTCACTAAATTGGTTCAGATAGAACAAATGTTGAGTTTGACTATTTATGGAAGACTCAGTCTGATTCCTTAAATTTGACAGTTTATGTCTCAAATTTATTCCTATATATTGCTACAAGTATCTTCGATTTAATTATAGATTATTAACGCGGAGACATTAATTTTGAACAAAAAGGTGGTTAAGAATGATATTTTTGGCCCACAGAAAACATATGTGGCTCAAAAATTGCCAATTATATATATATATATATATTTAAAAATCAAGACATAAATAACTTAAATGAGAAAGTAAGGGCATGTATGATGACCAAAAAGTTTGTTAGACATATATCTTCAAGTGAGATGAAAAAGGATTTTTTTTTCTCTTTGGTTGAGTCCTGAGAAAGAAAGCTGCGTTACTAATTATACAACAAAAATATGTTTATTAATTTGGAACTTGAAATGACTTATAATGTATTTGTTTTCAATTTAAAAACGCATGTTTTGATTGATTTTTACGTTATAATTCATTAAAAAAAAAGACGTAAAAACATGTTGCATTAGATTTAGTTATTATATATTACAATTATTAAAATATGTTGTCTTAGATTGGGTTGTGAAGACAGCTTCTTTTTTTTTTTTTTACCTACCATCCAAACACGCGTTTTTAATTTAATTTTATTATATTTTTAAATAATGTAATTTTCATCTGAAATTTTTGACATTGAAAATAAAAATCATGACAGGTATAAAAATGTTACAAGTGAATATACCATTTGTCATTTAGCCATAAAACACGTCTTGCCTTGAGAAATAGAACTTAATTTCTTTATGCATAAAAATGGTTAAAAAGAATATTTTTTTTCCAAGTATTTATTAAATGGTATCTCAGTTAATTGAAATCTTTAATATGCTGACTAAAAAAATTAATAAAAGGAATATTTTATTAAAGGATTACAGATGAAAGTGTATTGTTACATTCTCATCTCAATTATTAAATTTCTTTTTTCTTATCTCCTAATTAATGTTCTTGTTCTTAAAACAGCTGCTAACATATTTTGATTAAGCTTATGAGGCTTCTCCCTTTACTAGAGACTTGAATGTTTATTTGACTACAATTATTAGTGTTTGTTAAGTGCTACTTTTACAGCAAATTTTTCCAATAAAGACAACAAAACAGATGTATTAGTGAAATAAGATTAGTGGTATGGAAAACAAAGAAAAAATGGTATTATAAAAACTGTGGGAGAAAGTAACTATCCTCTTGATATTATTCAACAAATTCCAATACACATCTCTCATCATTAAAATCAACCGTATGAAGAGCAGCTTAACTTGTGCCTAATTTTGGATTATAGTAGAAGTGGTGGATCTCATTATACTGCCATAACAGTTTGCATCATCTGTCTACGTTTCTCTCGTTTACTTTCTCTCTCTAAATCTCTCTCTCTCCTCAATATACACGATATCCTCTTTCTAGTGAGATCTGTCTCCTCCGTTGCATATACATTTGTCTAAACGTACGCCTTTCCCTATTTCCTGATACCTTTAAAAGCCCACTTCACCCACCTCATTCACACACATATCATTCATCCTTCCATCTACCAATTCTCAATCACTCTCTTTGATGAGGATCACAAGCTCCCATCAAGATTCAAGCCCCTCTTCTTCTTCCACCCTGCATGAAATCATTCAATTGAAACTCAAACTCATCTAACCTTTCCCACCCCACACACCTCACTCCTCTCCCTCACCCTCTCCCTCTCTCTCCCCATATACATATATATAGGTACATACCTATCCTTTTTTTTTTCTCTCTCTTCCTTCAATGGTGCCACCAGAAGCCATGCCACCAACACCGAAAGACCATGAGGTCACTGAGGGCCGCAAAACGACGAGGCCAGCACCGGAACAAGGTGTGAAGTGCCCAAGATGTGACTCACCCAACACCAAGTTCTGCTACTACAACAACTACAGCCTCACTCAGCCCAGGCACTTCTGCAAGACGTGCAGGAGGTACTGGACCAACGGTGGTGCCTTGCGCAACGTCCCAATAGGAGGTGGTTGCAGGAAGAACAAAAAGATGAAACCTTCTTCCTCTTCTTCACCCTCCTCCAGGCTCTCGTGTGACCCCAAAGACTTCAATTTTCGTGGTCTCACAGTTCCACCTTCCGTTGACTTTAACCTCGGAGGGTTACCCTTTGCCTCCAGGCTCGGTAGTTTCAACACTCAACACCTCCCAACAGCCCCCACTGGGGTCTTCAACCAGTTCTCTTCTTTTGGGGACGTTGCGTCATCTTCAACCACTTCTCTTTCTGCTTTGTCTGCCTTCCAACTTGACCCCCCTGCTGCTGTTTCAAACCCTCTCTTGGGTCTTGTTCCGCCCAACCCTGACCTCTGGGCACTACGCAGGCCCGAAAAGGCCTCACTATCTGATCCATTGAACAGTGCAATGCAAACCCTGCAGACTATGGAAGCCATGAACGTTCACAGCAGCCTTGCCTCTTCAATTGAGTCGCTGAGCAACATCAACCAGGACTTGCACCTCAAGCTGCAGCAGCAGCGCATGGCGACAATGATGTTCGGTGGGGACAGCCAGAAAGGTGAGAGCAGCGTTGCGCTGAATGGGTTTGGGAATCAGAAGCTGCTACAACCGGTTTCGTCTCAGAACCTTGCGATTTCAAAGCCAGAGAACTTGCCAGCTGGCAGTTCCATAAATGGAGGCCCAAGTGGGGAGACAGTCGCTGCAGCATCCACCGAATGGTTCTTTGGGAATTCCTTTCCGTCAGTATCTCCTTCAACAAGCAATGGTGGTGCCACTGTTAACCACATTAGCAACGATGCAAACAACAACTGGACTGGTGCCCTTCCCTGGGGAGATTTGCAGCAGCAACCTTACAGCGCTTTGCCCTAGATTTGACTAAGGTGGACTTAGAGTTGGAGGTAGAGCTACCTTTTTTCAATCTTGCAAGGAAAAGGAAGAACTTATAATTAGGCCATAGGACAAATCTATAATTGTCTAAAATCCCTTAGTTTCATGTTTTAATTGCTTATTGAGTTAGTTTTCTTCTTTATGTTTCCTTCATATTATATCATATCATATATGTAACAGAAAGGATAGTTAAATTTAAGAATTATAAGAACATAACTATGTGTTCATAGATACTTATCAATTGAAATAGTTGTTGTTCAATATATTTGTCTCAGTTTTCAATCCATCTATTGAATATTAGAGATATCTCGCTCATTAATTTTGCCGATTAAGACGCGTCTCTACATTTATCAAGCAATGGCTGATTCCCTTGCTTATTACATACATTCATGTATAGGATGCACTTCAACATAAGAGACTTGGGCTTTGTTTTTAGATAATCGAGAATGTGCTCACAATAAAATTAATTGTTTCTAAAGGAATTAAACTGAAGTCGCGTATTGATCAATTTGATGAACTGTAGTTTTGTCTTTACATGGCATTTCTCAAGAGGTCGGTGATAAGATTACCGTTTCCCTTGGTATTTTTTGTGGGATACGTGAAGGGTTTTTGGACTGTTGTTGATTAATATCAGGGAACTTTAATGCTAACCTTTGATTTTATTTTTTTTACGTATTTAGTTAATAAAAAAGAACCAACTCATAATCACTGTCTTAGCGTGTCACTCTGTGTCCATTATCAGAGAGCTGAGTCTCAGGTTCGTTCAGTTACTGCTCAATGCAGAATACACAAAAAACACAACATAGTGGCAGTGACTGGCATAGCCTTTGCTATAGTTAATGACTCTGCAATATCAAGGCCCTGTTTGTAGCCTGCACTCTCTCTCTAAATATATACATACATTAATTTTCCTCTATATTTCTATGTTACTATGCTCTTTTGCAATAATTAGTTACAGTGTGGTGAGATTTGGTGTCTGAAAAAGGGTGGTTTGAAAGTATGTTTAATGAAACACTGTCAACGTTTGAATGAGCTAGAGAGAGAAAAATGTGGCATCTAAAGCTTAGGTTCATATTTTTTTTTGTTTATTAGCTTTATGATTTTTGGAGAGTGAGCCCTCAAATCCGTGCTAAATGCCACTGAGCATCAACTCTCATTGCAATTCTGCATCATGTCATAGAATGGGAAAGAGAAAGCAAATTGAAGAATTGCTTTTCCTTGCTTCCGGTCTGTCATCTTTATTTCTTACTTTCACTATTTGAGCGGAAAAAACAGACCCCACAAGTGCTTAAAAGACTAGATTGACATTGTTTTTTATCCCTTCATATATCATAATCTAGTATATATTATGTGAGCATGCAAATAAAACACTCCCCAAACTGTTATGTAACCTTGTTTAGTCAAAATTGTCTCGTAAGGTATGTAAACATATATGTCTCTACATATAAAGAAAATGAGTCTTTCCTTTGGGTTCCAAACACATGTAGTTATAGGTCCAAGATTCTTTTACATCTTCTGATTAATTTCTGGGCAAGTCTCTATTGATATAGTCTTGGTATGTTCTTAACGTCATAATATTAAGATTGTGTTCTTATTTTACCAATTTTAAAATAAATATAAAGCAACTAAAACACGATAAGCTTTAATCAATCGTCATGGTTAGACAAGTTAATATAATAGCAACATTCCCTTTCCTCATGATTATGTAGAAAAGGTCGCTTTGGTTGCAACCTCTTTGCCTCCGTCAAAACAATATATTCCCTCGCTGAATCTGCATAGGTGACTTTTTCTTTTTCCTACTTTTTATAATTTGTTAACTCTCCGTACACTTCCTTTCTGATTAAAAATCCCCTTTTCCCTATTAATAAATCTTATTTTTTTGCTTTTATAATATATAATTATTAGTTAAATTTCATATGAAATTTTGTAAAACCTCTACTATTAATTACATTAATATTTTTTATTAAATTTATTCCTAATTAAATGGCCTGAAAAATAGTTTTAATAAATAATATATTACAATGAGTATATACATTTCAAGCACCCAATATTTTTTTATAACATTTTCACTTTATATGTCACATTAATCATTCATCACACATTTCTTTTTATAATAGTTTATCCCTTTTGTCTAAAAGACGAATCAATTTGTTGTATATATATATATAACTAACATGTCTTATAAATATTTGTGCATATTTGTGTATGAATGTACGAAGTACTTAGAATGAGTGGCCACACAAGTATAAGGATTGCTTGTTTGTTTGTTTCCATATATGAGGATTGAATGACTCATGGGTCACGGCAAGAAAGATAAATTAAAAACATTGACATGAAGGCGCGTGATTAACGTGACAGTTGCGGATAGAAACTCTTCTTTCTTCTTTTTCTTGAACTCTGCTGGTGGCCGAAACTGTCATTTTACAACTTACAAAACTGCAAGAAACTCATGACATACGCATTTATCTACATCCCAGACGAACACTCTCTTCTCAACTTCTCATGATTCCTACACCGAAACTTCTGGCCCACCATCTTTGATCACTTGATAGTTCCCCCCACTACCCAACTGCAAGCAATCATATGTATGACCACCACAAACATAAACACCACCAGTATTCTTGTTTCCTTAATCATTTTATACTCTTGTATTTTATGTTATCTTGGTTTTCATTAAGATTCTACATAAGCATGTAGAAGAAGCTATATATATGTGTATATATAAGTGTTGAACGTCAAGGACAAGCATTTAAGAGACGTATAAAACATGCCCCAGACATGCAAACATCATCATCATGCATGAGGGCACAACAAGCTAAAATAACGCACCCTTATTCTTTTCTTAGATAAGAACCCCATCTATTTCCTTCATCATCCACAACATAAGAAGAAGGAGAACAACGCTTTCGTCTCTGTCACATATTTGTCTTCTTCCACTGGATCTGGATTTTGGAGAAGGGGACTCAAACCCGACAAGACAATCTCCACGATCTCGTCAAGTTCATCATTTCACTTCGTGACCACTTCTCCACCTGCTTCTTTCCATTTTTCTTTCACTTCTCTCTCTCTTCTCCTTCCCCTATAATATAACCCCTTCTAATTATATAGTCCATGAACCCTGGAGCTTGGGTTTGATCTATGCTCACATGAACCTTGAGTTTAATTTACAGCTACAGTACATTTACATAAAATACTCTTTTTAAGAAAACAACTGCTTTGTGTTTTCCTTTTTTTTTTCTTCAGCAATCATATATTTTTTTGGTGAATAAGAGAAATTCCCACCAATTTGTCTATAATGAGATTTGTAATAAATTATAAATTGTCTATACTTATTTTATTAAAATAGTTAAGTTTGCCCATAACTTAATTTTATTTATATTTAAACAGTTTTTCTAAGATAATTTATATTTAAACAGTTTTTCTAAGATAATTTATATTTTTTTCTAAGATAATTTATACAAATAATTCGTAATTTATATGAAAAAGATTAATTATTTTAATTATAGGACAAAATAATTATATGATAAATATTTATGTATTCAATTAATATTTATTAAATTATTTATTTAAGCGTATCTTGTATCTTTAATCTTATACATCATAACAAGTATTGAAACTCAGGGATGGCAAAAAAATCACTGTAGTTAGAAACAGTTTGATAGAACATGGTCCTTTATTAAAATTCAATTTTGTTTTTATTCCTAAATACCGATTGGGATTATATAAAAGTAGTAACGTGGATCTTGAATCAATCAGTTGAATACCAAAGCCTACTATTATCTTAAATAGTGAAGAAATTCATGAAAAAATCAATGTGTCACAATCAATAATATATAATTGATGAAAATTCTACAAATTATTTAACAAAAGTGTTTGAAACTTTGTTCAAAATTCATGCGAGCGCATAAAAGTGTGTTACTTTTACAGAATATAATTTAGAAGGAATTAATGGAAATTTTTAGACTAATGTATTTTATTCTCTCCACGACACATTTCTAAATAAATTGTATATGATTTTATAACACCATCTTTATATATATAGTTTAGGGAACAATATTGATAGATAAAATAAATCAATTAAGTGTTAGTTAGAGGCCAAGAATTTAATTTGTTTAAGGTTAGAGTTGACTTAACCTCTTAATAAATCTACAGTCATAGTAGACATGGTCATCTAATTAAGGGAATTAGTAAATAAATTTAGGTAACATGCAATTATTTAAATATTTTTATCATCTTTACTTGTCAGCTTCTCATGAACTTCATAAGTTAATGTTACACGGGTAACCATTGATTTAGAAATATATTATAGAATGAATATCATTTTTAAAATGTTCAATGGTTATTCTCTCAACACAGCACAATTTTATACTTCTATGTGAAGTATTATATGAACACTAAATTAAATATCTTTTTGTCCATTTTCTTCCAATAAACTTCAGAAAATGACTATCACATGACTTACTATTTGTTTGAAAATTTGTCGTGGAGTAATGTCCAATTATTACTGTTATCCTCTTACATTAACACAATTATATACACTTTAGAAAATACATCTTGCATGACTTATTGTCTTTTTAAACATATTTCGGAACAAATTATTCTTTGCTTGAAAGTTATTATGAAACCAATTATATATGTTACTTTTGAAATGACTAATAGATAATTTGCATTATTCTCTCAAAAGTAAAATAATTATATATTTATTTTGACTTCATATGTGTCAACGTCAAACTTATTTTCATTTATATAAAATTTTAGGAAGAAAATGTTATACAATTTACTTTTTGTTTGAAGATATATTATTGAGCAAATCACATTTGCCATTCAAGAAATATAATTGTTAAACTAATGAAATTTTATTATCTACAAACATCAAATATGTCTTTTTTTCTCATAAACTTTAAAAAATAAATGTTACATAACTTATTTTTTATTTTGAAAATTTATAATTAAATAAATGATGTACGTCACTCATGATTTGCACTATAATTCTTGTACGTTATTTTCTTAAAGTAGCACAATATTTTTACTTATGAACATTAAATCAATTCTTATCCCTACTTTCCTTTTTTTCATAACTTGAGAAAGTTGATCTTATATAAATTATTATTATTTTTTACTTGAAAGGTATTATATAGTAAATTACATATATTACTTGAGAAATGTCTATACCAAATTTATTTTTGTATTTAGGATCTTCCTTCTTTAACTTCAAAAAGTTGATGTTACACAAATTATAGTTTTCTTCATAGGTATCATAGAACAATTACATATGTTACTTTTAAAATGTACAATTGTTGTTTTGTGTTATTCTCTCAAAATAACATAACACGTAGTTACGCAACCTAATATATGAAAATCAAATTTATTCTTATTTACCTATACATGTATCTATTATAAACTTTAGAAAGTAAATATTACATGACATACTTTTTGTTTGTAAATATATGAGTGAGCAAATCACATTAGTCATCCCTATAAGAATTATATATTCAAGTGTATTGTTAATTCAAAGTAATGAAATTTTATTACATACAAACACCAAATATGTCTTCTTTCCAAAAAAAAAAAAACTTTAGAAAATAAATGTTATTTTTTTTTATTTCGAAAACATACAATTAAATGAATGACATACGTCACTGATGCTTTTGTACAATAATTGTTCTACTACGTTGTTATCTTAAAGCAACACTTTTTTACACTTATGAACATCGAGTTTATTCTTGTCCTTACTTGTCGTCTTTAAATAACTTGAAAAAGTTGATATTATTCTTGAAATGTCCACTAGACGCTTTTTGTTACACCAAATTTATTTTTGTTTCTTTGGATCTTCCTTCCTTAACCTTAAAAAGTTGATCTTATACAAATTATTGTTTACTCAAAAGGTATCATAAAGTAATTACGTATGTTACTTTTAAAATGTACAATAGGTGTTTTGTGTTATTTTCTCAAAGTGATACAATATGCATTTATGTACCTAATTTATGACGGTAGTTATTGTTTGTAAACATATGATTGAACGAATTACATACGTCATCCATATAAGAATTATATAGTCATCCATATGAGAATTATATATTCAAATGTGTTGTTAATTCAAAGTAATAAAATTTTATTATACACAAACACCAAATATGTCTTATTCCTAAAAACTTTAAAATATAATTGTTAAGCAACTTATTATTTTCATTTTGAAAACATATAATTAAATGAATGACATACGTCACTTATGATCTGCAATATAATAGTTTTGGATTGTTCTCTTAAAGCAACACATTTTTTTCACTTTTGAACACTTAATTTATGCTTGTCCCTACTTTCCTTCTTTAAATAACTTGAGAAAATTGTTGTTATAAAAATTATTGTTTGTTTGAAAGGTATTATAGCGTAAAATACATATGTTACGTTTGAAATGTCGAACATAACGCTTTGTATTACACCAAATTTATTTTCTGCATTTGTAGATCTTCCTCCCTTAACTTCAAAAAGTTGATTTTACACAAATTAGTGTTTGCTTGAAAGATATCATAGAGCAATTACATATGTTACTTTTAAAATGTACAATGGTTGTTTTGTGTTATTCTCTCTAAGTAACACAATATGCATTTATGTGATCTAACATATGAAAAACCAAATTTATTCTTATTTATATGTATCTATTGTAAACTTTAGGAAATAAATGTTACATGATATACTTTTTGTTTGTAAATATATGATTGAGCGGATCACGGACGTCACTCTATATGAAATTTTATTGCATACAAACATCAAATATGTTTTCTTCCCAAAACCTTTAGAAAATATATTTTACCTATTTTTTCATTTTGAAATATTTTATTAAATTAATGACATACGTCACTTATAATTTGTACTATAATTGCTTTTTTATTTTGTTAAAGCAACAATATTTTTTAATTTATGAACACCGAATTTATTCTTGTCTCTACTTGCCTTCTTTTCATAATTTCAGAAAACTGATGTCAGACAAATTATTGTTTGCTTAAAAGGTATTATAGAGCAAATTATATATGTTGCTTTTTGAAATAGATGTTTTGTGTTTTGTGTTGCATCAAATTTATTTTTTTTCTCTACGTATCGTCTTTCCTTAACTTAAGAAAGTTGATGTTACACAAATTATAATATTGTTCTTGAAACATATTTCAGAACAAATAATACGCCACTCTTGAAATTTACTATAAATTGTTCTATTATTTTTTCTCAAAATAAAAATAATATTTTGCATTTATGTTACTTATCATGAACACAAGATTTATTCTTGTCTCTATCTGTTTTTATATCCATAACTTTTAAAAGTTGGTTACATAAACTATTGTTTGCTTGAAAGGTATCACGAAACCAGTTAGGATGTTAGTTTTGAAATGTCCTATAGATGATTTGCATTATTCTGTCAAAGTAAAATAATTATGCATTTATTTGACCTAATATATGAACAACAAACCTATTTTCATTTATATTCTTTTCATAAATTTTAAGAAGTAAATGTTGTAGTTTGAAAATATATCATTGAGCAAATCACATACCTTACTAAGAAAATATAGTTGTTTAGTTAAAGTATTAGAATTTTATTACATAAAAATATTAAATATGTCTTTTTCTCATAAACTTTAGAAATAAATGTTACATAACTTATTTTTTTATTTTGAAAACATACAACTAAATGAATGACGTACGTCACTCATGATTTGTATTATAATTCTTTTACGTTATTCGTTTAAAGAAGCACAATTTTTCACTTATACATTGAATAAATTCTTGTCCCTACTTGTCTTCTTTCCATAACTTTGACAAAGTTGATCTTATAGAAATTATTTTTTGCTTGAAAAACAATATATAGTAAATTACATCTCTTACTTATGAAATGTCCAATAGAGTCTTTGTATTGTACCAAATTTATTTTTGTATTTATCAATCTTCATTCCTTAACATCAAAAAGTTGACATTACACAAATTATTGTTTCTTTAAAAGGTATCATAGAGCAATTATGTATGTTACTTTTAAAACATACAATAGTTGTTTTGTGTTGTACTCTCAAAGTAACGCGATATGCATTTATGTAACCTAATATATGAAAATGAATTTATTCTTATTTAGCTATATATGTATCTATTATAAACTTTGGAAAGTAAATGTTACATGACACATTTTCCATTTGTAAATATATAATTGAATGAATCACATATGTCATCCTCATAAGAATTATATAATCAATTATGTTCTTAATTCAAAGTAATGTAATTTAATTACATACAAACTTCAAATATATCTTCTTCTCAAAAACTATAGAAAATAAATGTTACAAATTCTTTTTTTTATTTTGAAAACATACAATTAAATGAATGACATACTTCACTTATGATTTGTACTATAATTCTTCTATGTTATTCTCTTAAAGCAACATAATTTTTTCACTTTTGAACACCAAATTTATGCTTGTCCCTACTTGTCTTCTTTAAATAACTTGAGAAAAATGTTATTATACAAATTATTGTTTACTTGAAAGGTATTATAGAGTAAAATACATATGTTACTTTTGAAATGTCTAACAAATGATTTGTGTTACACCAAATTTATTTATTTTTATCTATGGATCTTCCTTCTTTAACATCAAAAAGTTGATTTTACACAAATTAGTGTTTGCTTGAAAGGTATCATAGAGCAATTACATATGTTACTTTTAAAATGTACAATAGTTATTTTGTGTTATTATCTCTAAGTAACACAATATGCATTTATGTGATCTAATATATGAAACCAAATTTATTTTTATTTACCTATATATGTATCTATTATAAACTTTAGAAAGTAAATGTTACATGACACACTTTTTGTTTGTAAATATATGATTGAGTGAATCACAAACGTCACCATATATGAAATTTTATTACATACAAACATCAAATATGTCTTCTTCCCAAAACCTTTAGAAAAAATAGTTACCTATTTTTTTTATTTTTGAAAAAAATTATTAAATTAATGATATACGTCACTCATGATTGTACTGTAATTGTTTGTATTATTTTGTTAAAGTAACAATTTTTTTTTCATTTATGAACACCAAATTTATTCTTGTCTCTACTTGCCTTCTTTCTATAACTTCAAATAGTTAATGTTATACAAATTATTGTTTGCTTCAAAGGTGTTATAGAGCAAATTGCATATGTTGCTTTTGAAATGTCCAATAGATGTTTTACATTGCGTCAAATTTGTTTTTTTCTTTACCTATCGTGGTTCCTTAATTTAAGAAAGTTAATGTTATACAAATTATTGTTCTTGAAAGGTATCATAGAGGGATTACATATATTACTTTTAAAATATAGAATAAATGTTGTGTTATTCTATCAAAGTAACATATGCATGCATTTATTGTTGCATGTAGCATCAGTTGGACGTAGATCAAGAGGGCTAAGTCATAATCAAATCATGACACTTGAGTTGGTACAATCATAAGCAGAAAAAGTTGTACCTTGACTACAAGTTATAACTTTTATCCTAATAATAAGCGTGTGATCTAAAAATTCATATTATAACGAAAATTATGTGTTCTATACCCAACAGAGCAATTGTTAAGGGGAAGATTGTTACACATGATATCAATTGTCTCGCTATATATGCCAAGTGGGTTAAGTCACAGTCAAATTGTGACACTTTAGGTTACTATACTCTTAAATAAAAAAAGTTGAATTCTAATTATAAATTATAGTTTTCAACCTAGTGGTAAACGCTTGGTCTAAATATATGTGACCTAATATATGAAAACTAATTTTGTTCTTATTTACCTATGTTTCTATCATAAAATTTAGGATGTAAATGTTACATGACTCACTTTTTATTTGAAAATATATGATTGAGCGAATCACATATGTCATCCTTGAAATGTTATATAGTCATTTATATTCAATTGTGTTATTCCTTTAAAGTAATGCAATTTTATAACTTACAAACTCGAAATATGTTTTCTCCCCGTAAAATATAGCAAATAAATGTTAGTTGACTTATTTCTTTTTTTTTAATATATATCATAGAAAGAATGACATAACTCATTTATGATTTTATTATAATTGTTTTACGCTATTCTCTCAAAGTAACACAAATATTTTCATTTATGTAACCTAACATATGAACACCAAATTTATTATTATATATACCTATCTTCTTTCCATATATTTAGAAAGTTAGTGTTACACAAATTATTATTTACTTGAAAGGTATCATGGACCAAATTAGATATGTTATATTTGAAATGTCTATTCTCTCTTAGTATACGAATTTATGTGACCTAATATATGAATACCAAATTTATTCTTATATGTTCCTATGATAAACTTAGGAAGTAAAAGTAGATGACTTACTTTTTGTTTGAAAATATATCGTTGACCATATCATGTATGTCACTTTTTGAAATGTTCTATAATTGTTTCATTTGAATATGAGTTACATATTCAAGTGTGTTGTTCATTCTAAATAATGCAATTTTATAACTTGCAAACACTAAATATATCTTCTTACCATAATCTTTAGCAAATAAATGTTACATGACCTATTGTTTATTTTGAAAATGTATAATGGAATAAATGACATAAACCACTCTTGAAATGTCTTATAATTATTTTGCATTATTTTCTCAAAGTAGTAATGTTTTCTTTTATCTAACCTAACCTAATATATGAACACCAAATTTATTGTTATCTCTTCTTGTTTTCTTTTTATAAATTCAAAATGTTAATGTTACATAAATTATAGTTTGCTTAAAAGGTATGATGGAGCAAATTACTTGTTACTTTTGAAATGTCCAATAATTATCGTAAATTATTTTATCAAGCTAACACAATTATTATGTAGTTATGTGACCTAATATATGAGCACTAAATTTGTGCTTTTTTACCTATGTTTATATTATAAACTTTAGAAAGAAATGTTATATGACTTAATATTTTTTAAAAGATATCATTGACAAATCACATGCGTCACTCTTAAAATATTTTATAGTTGTTTTGTTTGAACAATATATTTAAATTTATCGTTCCTTCAATGTAATGATTTTTTATTCGTTTATGTGACTTAACACATATGAATACAAATTTATTCTCATCCTTATTTGTCTTTCTATTCATAACTTAAAAAAGTTGATGTTACACAACTTCTTGTTTGTTTAAAAGTGTATCATGGAATGAATTTCATACATTACTAAAGAAATGTCTAATAGTTATTTTATGTTATTATCTCATTACAAGATAATTATATCACTACAAGAAAAAAAGTTATTTAGAGACCAATTTTAACTATCAAATAAAATAGTTATCAATTGACCAAAATAATCACCAAATTAGGTTTTGGTTGCTAAATAACTATAAAATAAAAATAATAATTAGATTTAACGACTAATTAAGTCAAGATAATTAGTATATAACATTAGCTACCAAGGTTTTAGCCACTTATACCATTAGATTTTAAATTAGTCTCTATCTTAATTCAATACCAATTTAGAATCTAATGGTATAAGTGACTAAAATCTTGGTAGTTAATGTTAGATACCAATTATCTTGACTTAATTGGTCACTAAATTCAATAATTACTTTTATTTTGTAACTATTTAGCAACCAAAACCTAATTTGATGATTATTTTGGTCACAATTAGCAACTATTTTATTTAATATTTAAAAATTAATCTCTAAATAACTTTTTTCTTGACGTGTATACATTAATGTAACCTAACATACAAACACTAAATTAATATTCAATTATCATATTTCTTTCCATTCATTTTAAGAAGCCAATGTTACAAGACATCATCATTATTAAAATGTCTTATAGGTTTTGCCTTATTTTCTTAAAGTAGGCCAACCTTATGCATTCACTTATCAACAACACATTTATTATCTATGTGTCTTCTTCTCTTAAACTTTAGAAAGTTAATGTTTCACAAGTTACTATTTGTTCAAAAATGTATCGTGAAGTAAATTACATATCGTTTTTTTAAAATGTTTAATAAAGCACATTACACATGTCACACTTGAAATTTACAATAATTGTTATTAAATTATTTTATAAAACTAATGTATTTAAGATTCTAAGCCTATTAAGTTGGTTTAAAACTAATAAGAGAAATCACACACAATTAACAAAGAAAATATATTTTAGGAGATTGTTTAAATACTATTTGAAAATTAAAAAATATAAAAGTATTAATAAATTCATTTCTAATATAAGACTTTTATAATTTAAAAAAACATTCATTTGCAGGTTTTTATTTCAACTAACTTAATATAGATAATTAAAATTTTGTTCAATTGATAAAAATATTATTTAATAGTAGCATATGATTACAATCTTATCATGAATATACAAGATTGAGTGATGAACTGAATCTTAGACCGTATTAATTGTTGTTCTAATTTTTTAAACTTTTTTATTTTAGAAATTTTTATCTTTCTCTCTATTATTTGTACAACATAACTTCATGTATGGATCTTCACTATTTTTCATTCAATAATTATACAAACAATGGATATAGAAATTTACATGGATGGAATATATATATTCACTATAAAATTATGGACAATTATAATAATATAGGTGAGTTTTGTGATATGTTGTTATATTATAAAATGTTAGCACACATGTTGATTGTCATGAGAGGCCATAGATATCTCTACAAGAAAAAGATTGTTTAGATACCAATTTTTAGTTACCAAATGAAATGGTTACTAATTAAGACCAAAATAGTCACCAAATTGGATTTTGGTTGCTAAATAACTACAAACTAGAAGTAATGATTGAATTTAGTGACCAATTAAGTCAAATAATTGGTATCTAACATTGGTATCTAACATTAGCTACCAAGGTTTTAGTAACCTATACTATTAGATTCTAAATTAGTCTCTAACTTAATTAGATACCAACCACTGATGCTGCTGCTCTGCTGTCGCCATTGCCACCGTCATCGTCGCCGATGGTGATTGGATCGGCGGTATCATCGATCGATTCGCCCCAGCCTTGCCACCACCGTGCCACAGAGGTCACGATGATCGAAGCTCCTACGTGGTCTCTAAATACAAGAATTTGCTTCTCAGATGTCGTCGCTACCGCTCCGCCAATGTCGTTAATTGCATCGGTGACATCACCAAGCAAGTCATCTCTTCTAGGTGACCACTATGGTGCAGAGATCGCGGTGATTGGAACTCTGATGGTTCTGCACGCGCCTCTCTATGCTTCTTCACTGTTGCCTCTGTCTGGCGCATGGCAGCGCCTCTCACGCGACTTCTGTCGGCGACGACCATCATCATAGTCGCCATGGTTCCTTCGTTCGGGGTTTGATTATGTTATTCCGATTTAGGCTATTTGATGTGTTAGGGTTTTTCTCTCTCCTGCATTATTATGGAGAAGAAAAAGGGAACTCCGTGGCTCTAAAATTACAGGTTCTTCCATATGGGTCTATTCCATTCAAAACATTTTTTCTGGATGAAGATATTAATGTAACGACACTTAGTTGTCAAAACATTGAGGATAACTTGATATTGGATATTCCTGTTGTTCTTTATGGAGAGGAAATCAATGAAACTGTTGAATATGAAGTAAAGAGTGTTTGTTTCATTGTTGTAGAGGTTGATGTCAAACCTAGTATTATCCAGATTAAAGCTTGGTGCTATGATGAGAGTCTATTGGGTTCTCAACATGGTCTTATTTCAACTTACACTTTTGAAAATTTTGGTTCATATTTTCCATCAATTCCAAGTATCCTTAGATGACCCTCAGCAATTATCTACATATTTTAGGACTATTTTAGAAAATTTGATTGGGACAATTATTTTGTTAGTTTAAAGGAACCAGTTAGCAAGTCTTCTCCACCTAATATAGTAATTGAGGTTTCTAACAAATTCAGTTCAACAGTTTTAGTGCAATGGAAGAAAGGAGGAACTGTAGCTAGAACTTGGAAAGATATAGCAACCATCAAGTATCAATTTTTGGATTTCAACCTTGAGGACAAGATTGTTTCAGCAGAGGGAGTAATGTTAGGTACAAGGAAAATGAGAGCAATAAAAAAAGGAGAGTTTATTATAGTAGAAAATTAAATAAAAGGGGAACTGGGTAGTTTTGGTTGTCAGGATGGGTTGAGCTTTAAATAGACCAATTGAGTTAGGAGGAGGGGACTTTTGGGGATGTTGACTGTTGACAAGATATTCCTATGTGAAAGGAAGAGTGTTTCCTTTGTAAATTTTGTATAAACTGCTGCTACAGAATTGAATATGATTTTTAATTCAGAAATCTACTCTCTTTAGATTTTATTTGCTATTTTCGTGGTGTGTCATTCTTTAGTTCCTAACAAAAGTGGATTAGAATGTGCTAAAGTATAGGTTAGTTCTTGGACTAGAAAGGTGATGCTACCCATCTTTGATTAGAGGATAGAAAGGGAACTTAAAGGTGTTGGAAGGTCTCACATCGCAGCCTCTACCCTTGGGTGCGATTTATGTATGTGTTGGACAACTTGACTTAATTGGTTTTAAGATAGAATCTAATTGAAGGTTAGTAGTTTTGAGTGTGATGGTACATTATAAATCTTGAAGTTGGAACTAAAGAGTGGGAGTGTTGGAAGGTCCCACATTGTTTGCCTCAATTACTTGACTCTACTACTCATATGTCTATTGGACAACTCCAGTTAATAATTAGTTTTCAATCTACCAAAAGGGTAGTAGTTTTAAGTGTATTGGTGCATTGCAATTCTTTAAGTAAGAAAACAAAGGTGTAAAGGAAGGTTTGGTGATCAAGAATCACACCCCAATGGGCAAAGAAACAAAAAGAATGGAGCAAAAATAACAAGAGTAGCAAAAGTTCAATCGATAGAGAGAAAGGGAGAAACACAATGAGAATAGAGTGGTAATGTGTGTGGAAAAAACGAATTCTAGAATAACCAAGTAGAGGAGATTGAGATAAGAGTTGAAGGTATGCAACCAAGACTTTTTGTTATCAAAGCCCAGATTCAAGGTAAAGATTGTTGTAATCACACAAAAGTCATTGTTGGACCTAGATTTGACACGAAGGTGAGTAGAACGTTGTTGGATTCTTGAAATTTGAACTTGTTGGGTGAGCCTTTATGGCTTTCATATTCTAGTGGCTGATAGCATGACAATGGAGCCAAGAGAGAAAGAAGGAAAATATTTGTGTCACAACCGGGATTATGACGGGAACAACGTTCTGAAAAAGAAAACTAAAATAGTTTTAAAAAATTAGAAAAACAATAAGAGTCGCCACCATAGTTTATTATGGAAAACTATGGAAAAACCGAAAACTGGGGCTATGGCCTGCAAAACCAGATATCGAGTCTGGGAGTTGGTTACGTGTGGGGAAGGTATTAACACCCCCACAACGTCCGTCCTAAGATGGTATCTTTAATTAAATAAATAGAAACGAGTGTAGTTCTGAAAATGTTTATTTTTCCAAAAAAAAAAAGAGTAAAAGTGAACATAAAACAAACAAAAATAATTTTTTTTTATTCTTGGGGTCCGACAAGGTTTAACCTTTCTCCTACGTATTTCCATTAGGGATAGAAAATCAGGATTACGTAGTTCTTTGATAAAAATGTCTGTTTGGGAGTTTTGATATTCTTTAATTTTTTAATTTTATATTTTTTTGAAAATTTTATATATTTGAAAATTTGATAATTTGTAGTATTTTTGTGGAGTTTAGAAGGAAAATATCGTATTGGATACCGCTTGACGCGCACGATCTTTTGATTGCCCAAACAAAATAACAATTTTTCTGAATTAAACTCCGCATGACACGTGTGGTCATTTGGATATTTAATCAAGTTATTTTTGAAAGAAATTCAAAAAACTTGTAATTTCTAATTTTATTCAATAATGAAATTTTTACTATTTTTAAAAAATATGCTTTTTTATTTAGAAAACTATTAGAGTGAAAAAAAAAGAGGTGGTGCAACAATGAAAGGGCAACATTGGAAAACTGCGGTGTTAATAAGAAGATAGGGTTGTAAATGTAACACGGGGAGATGTAAAGAGCAATGATGGACCCATAAAAGAATGGGCCCCACCATTTTAACCATAATGCCACTTTGCACCATATGCTTCTCACGTTCCTTCACTTCAAACCCCACGAGATTGTGCATGGCAAGGCAGCGGCAAGGTATGGAGGGAAGCTCGCGGCAGAGCAAAGAGGGTGAAGGCGCAGTGGAGATTGGCGGTGTCATGGCGGAAGTGGTGGTTGTAGGGGGCGACGGTTTATGGCGAGGTGCAATTTCGGGGCTGTTTTGGGTGTTGTTTTGGGCCTGTTTTAGGTGTTTAAAGGAATGGCTATGGAGGTGCAACGGAGGTGCAATTTTGGGGCTATTTTGGGTGTTGTTTTGGGGCTGTTTTGGGTGTTGAACGGAATGCAGTGAAGGTGCATCGGAGGTGCAGTTTTTTGGAAGTTGGGAGTGGGGCTACCCATGAAAGTGTGTGGGAAGAGTTTTGGCTTGGAGGTGAGGCTTGCATGGTGGCCTAATGTAGTAGTTTGGAGGTGAACGTGGGCGACCCACAATGGTACACTGGTGTAGTTGGTGTGGTGGGTGGTTAAGGTGGAGGGAGAGAGTGTAGCTATGGAGGAGGTAACGGTGGTTATGGGAGAGCGTTGAGGATGACACTATGATGGGAGGTGATCGTGAGGAGGTGCAGCGTAGTTCGTTGATGTACAGTAGAAACATGGTGGAGTGGCTTGTGAGTAAAAAGGTTTCTGCATAGTTGGCATACAGAGATGGTGGCATGAAGTATTTAGAGTGTGACAGAGAGCATGATTCTTTGCAGCAAGGTGCATGATTTTTTGGCATAGCGAGAGCTTCTTGAGGTGAGAGAGGTTGGCCATGCACAAGGAGACGCATGGGAGTGTGGTGTCATGGTAACAGTTGTGGCGGGAAGGTGGTATGAGGGGTATGTTTGGAGGAAGGAAGGGGCTGGAGCTGGTTAAAGGTTTGGTGGTGAGTTTCGTTTTGGTTGTGAAGTTATGTTGGTGTATGGCTAGGCATGGTTAGTGAAGGTGTAGTGGGGTTTTAGTGAGTGTAAAATGCCGAATGCAGGGAGGGTGTGTATAGGGGCTACATGAGTGAGTGGAGGGTGTGTATAGGGGTTACATGAGTGAGTGGGCATTGTATATATAGTAAAGAAAGTTGGTGGAGACATGGAGCATATTGTAGAACTAAATGAAGCCAAAAGAAGGGGAAAATGAAGAACAAACCATAACTCACTTTGGACCATTAATCTTTAAAAAAAACGTAGATCTTGTTATTTTCCAATTTTCTCTTCATGAGTTTTAATGGATGTTCTGATTTAGCCATACTTTGGTTTGGTTGTGGTTTGATTACAGAAAAAATGAACCCTCATGCAAACACACAGAGTAGGATAGCTCAAACAGGATAACAATGCATACTTAAAATAACATATAAAAAAGAACCAAAAGAGACGTATACAAAATAAACCTTTTTTTGGATTTCTTCCTTCACAGTATATATTCTTCTTTACAACTTGCTCTTTGCTAGATTTTCTTTTTTTGAATTCCCCTTTTCTTTCAACTGAACGCTCTTATGGAAACCCTCCTTGAGAATGAGTTTTGTCTTAGGATTTAAGAGAAAGGAGAGGAGGGGGTCAGCTGGGCGCCATGTTGTGTGTGTCAATCCCTATGTTGTGTATCCATCCTAGTAAAAAGAGCGATCCCCTAGGGGCTGGAGTGTTGACTTGATCAGGTATAGAGACAAAACAACTTTGTTAAGAAAGAGCAACGTTGGTCACAACAGGAAGATGGCAGGAGCAGTTTTGCTAGATGGGGGAATTTTGGCTGTGGAAGCATTGCCACCTTTTGGGGTCTGTGAGAGTGTGAAAGGGTGAGCGATAAAGGACGATTTTTAGAGTGAAGGTGTGTACTGTGTACGTGAGATGGGTGCATGTGATTATTTTCGTGTAAGTGGAAATGAGCTTTCTGCACATAATGCTTTTTATGTATGTCCACCCTGCGTAGCACGAAACCTGTGGACCCTACCCCATTGTAGATTTTGGAGGCAAATGGAGAGGGAGGGAGAGTGTGGCAACCTTTTCTGTTTGTAGGTGCCTGGTGGAATTGAAAATGGTTTGTTGAAAAAGGAATGTGTGAAATCTGCCCTTGTTGCAACTACTTTTAATCTCATCTCTAATGTCATTCACCATTTTTCTACGTTTTCCTCTTCATTTACTTTATGAACAATGTTAGTGGCTCCCACAAAGATAACTTTATGAAAACAAGGACTAACTTCTTGGCTTGATTCACGCCTTGAAATTTGTCTATTGCCACCTTTATATTATCTTCAAATTTTCCTTTCAATTCAAGTTCACGCTTGGATTTTTTTTCTAATATACCATTCCTTCTCACTAATGATAGCCCATATTTCTCAAAACTTTCTTTAATTCAACGACATACCATTCAACTTTTCTATGGTTCTTTTTTTTTTCTTTCTTCCCAAAATATTTTTTATATTTTCAATGAGAAAGAGCTAAACATCTAAATCATATTTTTTAATTTTTTTATTATTTTTTTAGAAGTTGAATAAGAGATAATTATACAAAATGCAAACTATATTTTTGTATTTTTTGAAATTAAGAGAAAAATAATAAATCAAAACAAGCAAAAAAATTTAAACAAAAAAATGATTTTTTTTCTCGGACGACATTGAGTGCTAACAATTTGGATGTAAGAAAGGTAGAACTGCCCACCTTTGGAGGGACCAATTCATTGAGATGGGTTGTTGAGCCAATAATGCTTGGAAATTAACTTGGAAAGACCTTTGGAGATAAAGATCGTTACGATCAATGAAAGTATGATCCAATGATAAAGATCGTTACGATCAAGATAGTGGTAGAGGAGATCAAGGCAAAATATGAATATGAAGATACAACCATTGTTGGATTTTACAATGCAATTTCAGTTGAGTTGATGATAGTGGAGGAGAGACATAGATCATCATTGAGGCAGTTGGACCTAAGTTTGTCCATGAGAACACAACAGTTATGAAAGCATGTCAACCTCAGAGGGGTGGGTAAACCCGCGTGTTTCCCCATCAGAGAATTTTCATTCAAACAGTATTCAAATATGGTTACGATATGAGACTAGTAGAAAAATAGTCTTCGTCGTCGGTTCTGAGAGGCTTTTTTTGTCGGTTTTCCACCCGATGTTGACCTAGGAGACGTTGAATCAGATGTCGGTTTAACAGCCGACGTGGTGATTAGACTCACTACGTCGGTTGAGACAACTAAACCGACGTGGTGATTAATATAGTAATTATTTTTAGAAGCTGCACCACGTCGATTTTGTCCCAAAAACGACGTGGTGAAGAGAACACCCACGTCGGTTTTGGGCACCCAACCGACGTGGGTGTTCACCATGGAGATCCCTGGCAATCAGTTCCTGTGTTGGTGGCTGCTGTGAGAAATCCTGCATGTTGCACAGATATAAGATAAATGCATCTATACCCAACCAGAGTCAAACACGAAGGTAAAAAATGAACCCTACCAGTGGAGGGAAAACTTTTTCAGTAGCACGACGAGGAACAGAGAATCCTCTATGTGTACTGGTATCACTGGCTATTAATGTCTTGCAAAAGTAATTTGATGGCTGCTTGCTAGGAATGTCCAATTCCATAGGAAGAAATGTATCTTTCTGCTCTTGCTACATCCAAAGATAAAAAAGAAAGCTCACTTGCGGAATCATAAAGGTTAATAACACATACAATGAGCTCCTTAAAGAACAACATGATACCGGAGTCAATGGCTGCAATGTCATTTGAGCATACACTTCATCCGTTTCAACATCTGCCTGAAAATTATCACATGTGCAGTTAACCGAGTTTACTCTTAAGAGCAGGCCTAGGAATCAGCGTGCATTACAAAACTGCATTCAACATACACAACCAGGAACAGTAATTAGTATATGCATAAAAAAACTGTGAGAACAGAGAAAATGCTAAAATTTTGGTTGAGAAAAACAAACCTCTGAACCTTGCCTTCCATGGTAACTGCCAGAAAATGGCTATCGCCACTAGCAATTTGCTTTATCCTTAGACCTTGTAATGCTACAATAGGCTGAGGCAAATCACTAGAATTACCATGACCCAACCTTCCAAAATCACCCCTACAAAAACCAAAACGTGATCTGCTTGAGAATTTAAGAATAACAAAAGACAACGATATACAAAACACTATTATGTAGGAGAACAAAAAAATTGCATAAATATAAGGGTCACTAACAGCAAGTAAACTTGAATCCATCTCTCGTAGAAATTTATAAAGAGACTGCCTAAACTTAGCAAAATTGTTCTTTAGTAATAAACTAACCCAAAAAAATAAAAAAATATGCCACCCCCTTGTACTGAGAAAGAACAACTCACAAATGCAGAGGTAAGATAAAGAAAGACAACAAACATTAATTTAATCCTAAAATAATATCCATCTCTTTCAAAAGATTAACTTTATGACAAACAGTACAACCCACAAAACTTAATATAAAAGTCTTGAAAGAAAGAACCCAGTAAACCGACATTTTTACTCTTATAGTAACTATTAAAGACAAATTCATAGGTTAGGTAACACCATTTGAAGCTGAAACTAACACCACACCAAAGCATCCACAAATAAACAAGCCTGATCCCATAATAGGAAACAATAGAGAAGCAACAAAAAGAGCATTAGTGAGTGACAAGGATGAATTGCAGACCATCCCCAACTATAGAGTTCATTCCATGACTCGGAGTAGACAAGGGTGTGATTAGCTCCACAGGCAATGGAATCTATTTGCTGAGCATCCAATGCACTGAGCTACGTAGGCAAAGGTCTATCATCAGTGTCACCATACCCTAACTGTCCATCCTCTCCGCGACCCCACGAGCACACTCCCAGCTGCACAGGATCAAATCAATTCAAAGTCAAAAAAAAAAAAAAACTGAACTAGGATTTCATTTAATTCGATTTCATCTCATCATCCCATTGACCCAGTCATAAATTAATTTTACAGTGTAATGAATTGACTCAGTACCCAAACGCGTTTCTCCTATATTAAATTATACACAAAGGCCATTTAAGCATTCTAATCATAGAAGCATTTCAATCATAGAACAATGCTCAAATAAATTATAAAACATAGATCAAACAT
>Ga0209700_103974_pt1 | contig 27482 bp, 14 predicted proteins | sample SiratroredBW_FD_187528 | JGI IMG/M metagenome (GOLD analysis project Ga0209700, IMG submission 187528) | Root nodule microbial communities of legume samples collected from California, USA - Siratro red BW (SPAdes) (version 2) | ecosystem: Host-associated > Plants > Roots > Nodule | place: USA... | reverse complement strand
GTTAATAATAATAATATTAATACGATAAATAATAATATTAATAATAATATTAACAAATATAGTATGAAAAGTATTATTAATAATATTAATATTATTGTTAAAATTAATATGAATATTAAAAATAATAATATTAATAATAATAATAATAATATATTAATGTTATTATTAAAAATAGAAATAATATATTAAATGTAACATTATTAATGTTATTATTAAAAATAGTATTAAAAGTAGTATTATTATTAATTTTTTAACAATAATAATAATATTATTAATATTATTAATCATAGAAGTTAATAATAACATCATTATTACTAATTTTAATAATATTACTAATTTTTATTCATAATAATAATGTTAAGAATTATAATTATGATTTTAATAAAATTATTTATTAATATTATCTATGGAAAAATCTATAGGTAAATTACCTACGGATTTAGATCCATATGTAATTGTTTAAGAATTTGGATCTACAGGTAATTTACCTACTGATTTTTTTTTTCCTAAGTAACAAATTCGTAGATAAAATTCATAGGTAAAGTCAAATTTACCTATGATTAGGATTCGTATGTAATTATTATGAATTTTTTCGTAGATATAATTCACGGATAAAATCCGTATAAAATAGTTCGTAGGTAATGTTAAATTTACCTACGGATAAAAATTCGTATGTAATAATTTGTAAGTAAATCAATAATTTCTTTTAGTGGTAGTTTATGTGACTGAGACCATGCTAGGCGATCTCCATTAAAACAAAGACTTTTCATATTTAATGTATCATCAAACAACAACTCATACATTATTTCAAATATATGACATCAATCTCATACAATTCATCATTCACATACAATACTTACCATTCAATTCACAATTCACAACATTCAATAACCTTTCTAACATACAAAAAAAAAAAAAAACTTAACTGCCAAAATCAAAATTTAATATTTCTACATGTTCACAACATATAATTAAACAATTTTATCAAATAATATTCCTGCAAGAGAAATTGAAAGTTGGGATCACGTCCCCTTCACATCTAGATATGTTATTCTAACGTAGGGTACTATTCAAAGGTTAAAACTAGTTTTTCTTATCTAAAATGCTTATTTTAAGGTAGTTTTCAAAACCAAACATAAGTGTTATATTAAAATATAGGAATCTAGAGCAAGTTATCCAAACTTAGTCAAATTTTAGTAAATGGTAGAATAAGTTGAAAGGAACACTTTTCTCAACTATCTCAACCAAAATTGATGAACAAATCACATAAAAAAGGAAACAAAATAAAAAATATTTAGGATAAATATGAAGTTATTTTGTTTGAAAATCTGATCGAGTAGAAATAATCATTGACTCTTCAGCTAATGTGAGATTTGATTAGATGAGATATAAAAAAAATTAAAAAAAGAAACAAAAACTATGGAAAAGAGAAAGAGAGAGTTTGAAATAGAGAGAGAAAAGCATGGGATTGTAGGTGCTTTAGAGTTTACTTCAAAAATTACATTTTAACTAAAAAACTACTACTACTACTACTACTACTACTACTACTACTACTACTACTACTACATAATGTGATAGGTGATTAAGCCGGATAACAGAAATCTGTTATGGATTAAACTGATATTTGGATCTACAAGTGGTTACCCATGTATTGTAATTGGGTAATATTTGAAGTTGAGGTTTGGCGATTTATTATAGGTCGACTGTTGTGACCATTTTTTGAGCTCGTGTGACCGAGCTTAATATTATTACTTTCAAGATAAGATTTAAATCCCCAATAGTATTAATGATGAGTTTTTGAATTAATGAGGAGTACTTTAACCCAGTTATAACCAAGTGATCATTTGTTCTAATTCTATTCCCTCTGCTAAGACTTTGGCATCTTTGAAGCTTCTATATAGACATTTTTTACTAATTTGGATGTTCAGAAAAGAGGTGTTCCTCTCTGTTCCATGTGCTTTCTATGTAGGTTGCAAGTTGAGGATATTGATAATCTGTTTTTTAATTGTTTTGTTATTTCTTTTATATGGACTTGGCTTTGAAATATTTTTCCTGGTCTTATAGACTTATCTTCTGTTGACTTTATTACTTTCATTAAAGCTTCTTGTAAACCTTTTATTTGTGTTGGATGAGTCCTCCTCAAGTCAGGCCTGACAACATTTTATTTTAAAATAAAAAATATTGTGACAGCCCAAAGGATTTTTTAAGTGAATAACCTAATGTGACTCAGTAGGTTTTTACTCTCAACACAAAGAGTGAGAAGAATAGATTGTGCCATCTTTGCTGATTTTAGAGTTCCTGTTTATTTTGGGTGATTGTTTGAGTACTCATTTTGTTCCATTTTTGGTGAAATTTCATCCACTTTCTCCTCTAACAATTGGCATCAATATGGTATTTTCATATTTTTATTTCTCTCACTGTTACGCTCTATTTACCTGTTGAGTGTTTTCACTATTTGTCTATGATTAGAGGGTTTATTTGTGAGCTTCTTTTGTAGAAGTTCTTTGTTGTACTTTCTGATATTTTATAATGGAGATGTTCCCTGACTAGTCTTGTGATTTTTGTCCCTCTCATTACAGGTTTCCACAATTGTTGTGTGCTCTTCTCTCTTGCATATTTATTTTTCTACCCTTTGAAATTTTTGGATTGTCATATATTACGCTCCTCTTAATTCTTTCAAGTGAGAAACATTTTATTTTACACGCATATAATTTGGGTATTACCATAGATACTACTTTACATGTTATTAATGATTGTATTCGGTGCTCTGGTAATACTTTTAAAAATTACAACTAACTAAATTTCAGATTTTTTTATTTTGAAATAGTTTGACATTAACACTAAAACTGGAAAAGTCCTATCTTCTGTTCAAGTTTTTTTGGCGCTTTCCTGTAGTTACTTGGATTAAAGTAAATATAGATGGAGCTACAATAGGTGTTTCTGGTTTTGCACCTTGTGGAGATATTTTCAAGGAAATCACTACAAGAAAAAGTTAAATTACCGACGAAATTTTATCGACAAAACTTTATCCGTCGATAAAATATCATTATCGACGATTTTATCGACGAATATCATCTGTCACTAAATTTATCGACGAATTTATCCTAAATCAATTGATAATTATCGATAGACTCAGATATCCATCGGTAATTACCGACAGACTCAGAAATCCGTCGGTAAATTTACATACAATCAATCTACGAGCTGATTTTAGGTGTTTCCGATGGATTTGTCTCGTCGGTAATTTTTTTTTATAGTGAATAGTGAGAATATGTAGGTAGTTTTTTCACTTTCTTGGATATTTAACATGCACTTTATGTTGAAGTCATGAGTGTCATTTTTGCTATAGAATATGTTCGAAGGATTTTAGAAAACTTTGGTTGGAGTGTTATTCTTATTTGTGTTATCAAGCTTTTGGATAAGCTTATATAATTCTTTGGACTCTTAAAAATAAATAACGTATTTTTGTACTACTATGGACTTGGGTGACTTAGTCTTTTGGGATGATAATAGTTGTGCTGATATATTGATTAATTTAGGTGTGAAAAATATGATTGAGTTTTTCATATATTCTACTTATCTAATTGTATTAGGTTGAACTTTTTTTTATAATAGGTTTCAACTTCTTTTTTTGATTCGTTTGTAGGGAGTTTTTTTTTTTCTTTTTGCACGGATTTGGTGTGACCCGTGCTTTTTTTATTTGTTTTTATATAATAATATTTTTTATGTAATGATAAATGATTGGTAAGAGTTAAAGATGTTAAAGTTTATAATGATACTTTAACTTAAGTTTTTATTAAAAAAATTATCTATTATGTTTTTGTAAAAGTATTAACTATTATATTAAATTTGTGTTTAAGTCTATGATATCTTCTTAATTTGGTTACATGTTAACGTATGGTTCATGAACTATATATAAATATTGAATAACATTGACTCTAATGTATCTTAAAAGTCGACCACCAAAATATTTTTCCTAAACAATTACTCTTTATATTATATTTATCACGAAAATAAGATATAATTTTCTATCGGATTTATATGATTATATGTGACTTATATTCTTTAAATTTTAAATTTAGAATCTTACACTATTTTTCAAATTTTTTATAGCTTATATTGTGTGTAAACATAAAATCAGGAGCATGTTAAACTTTATTTCATGTTATCTATTAAGTTAACTGTTATTATTATCTAATTAAAATATATTATCCCTTCTGTTAAACGTTAATAAGAAAATATAAAAGGAAAATTTGGTGAAATAGACAAATGTATTAAATAAGTTAGGTATTCACAATGAATCAGCCAGCTATATATAGGTTTTTTTTTTCAAAATTGCAAAAAAAAAGAAAGTTTCGAAAAGGTCGGTAGCAAGATTTTAAAAACTTACAAAAATGAAAAGGTTTGAGTAAGTATATTTTCTTCCTTTTTCATAAATATTTACTATTCTCAATTTTATTTATTTTAAAATATGTTTTATTAACGATAAGTAGAAATACTTAATATTTATAATCACTATTAATATATAGTTATATAAATATTTATAAGTTCATACACTGAGAGAACCTTAAACCATCGTTTTGATAGAAGAAAGGAAGAGCAGAGAACACGGACTCATCTTCACAAAATGGCTAACAGAAGAATCATTGACCTAGGCCTTCTCTTAGCAATTGTGTGCATTGCTTTTCTTTTGGTTCCAGGTACTTAAGTTGCTTCTACTACAAATTTTGTTAACTTAATTTTGAAGTTTTAATCTTCATCAAAACAAAGGAAAAATCATTTAAACACGGAATACATGAATCATCTGTTATTTCTAATTGTCTTAAGTTTGATCATTAGGTATATAAATATATAATATTTATTATAATTGTTGGTACAAGCTATTAAATTGTGATACTTGAGTTTATTAGAGATAAAACTATGATTTGTAAACAATTTGTAATGACATTGCATTGATTTTAGGATCTGCGGAAGAAATTTGTGCGAAGGGGGGAAATTGTCCCGATGCTAAAGCTTGTAACAATTATTGTCAATTTTTGCGCTTTGAAGATGGTCTTTGCACTACTATTGGCGAAAATCTATGTTGCTGCAGAAGAAATATTCGATGCTGCAGAAGAAATATTGGTTCTCCTGGAATACTTAAATAGTTAATGTTGTTAATGTGTTAACTTGAAGTTGTAATACAATACTTTTATGCAATAAATTGGAAAAATGAATAAAGGTTTACAATTTCAAGTAATAATGTATTATGATTTTTTAAGTTTACACCACCACAATAAATATTAATATGCAATCACACCAGTTTTAGTAACAGGCCAGGTTGTGCAATTTACTATCTAATTCACGTAACATTTAAAGATTTGTAATCTAATATTTTTTTAGAAATTATACTGTTTGTAAATATTTTATGAATATTTAAAAATATATATTAATTATGAATATTATGAATAAAATATATTTATGAATATTTAGAAGAATTATTATATTAATTATGAATATTAAAAAGAAAATAATATTATTAATAAAAGTGAAAATAAAAATTGGATAAAAGTAAAAAAAAGTGAGATAAGAACTTATCTCTTTTATCAGTAAAAAAAAAATCTGTCTGCATTACAAGGGTTAACTTAGAAGTAAGAGAGAAAAAAAATGATAATTTGGGTATAAAAGGAGCTTTGGGTGTGAAAAAAACAAGAAAGTGGGGATAGAAAAAAAGAAAGAGACGAGAGAAATATAAAAAGGAGAGCAAGAAAAAGAATAATTCTTTAAACACGTCTTTACCTTATATATATATATATATATATATATATATATATATATATATTATTTTATTTATTTTATAAATTTATTTTCTAAACGAATGTATCTAATCTCATTCATTTTATTTATTTAAATTATTTTATTTGTCTATAGATCTATTTGCTTACTTTTATTTTTATCTATTAACTTATCGTTTCAAGTTACATATTGATCTATTTATTTATTTTTATTATTTAATTTATTTTTAATTATATCAGTTTATTTTATTTATTTTAGTTATTTAATTTATTTTCACTTAAATATCAATTCATTTATTTATTATTTAATTTATCTTTAATGACATATAGTTACTCACTGTCTATTTATTTACTTATATTATTTAATTTATTTTTGTACGGGTTAATTTTATCTATTTTTATCATTTAATTTATCTTTAGTTGAACACTGATCTACTTTATTTAATATATTTAAATTTTTTTATATTATATCATAATATACTTGTAATTATTTTGGTTTAATAAAGATAAATACCCAAGATTAAAAAGAAATCAAAACACTATGGATACAAATGTACTTAAAAGTCAGTATTTTTTTGAGAATTTATTATTTATATTTATCACCAAAAATATGATATAATTTCTGTTGAATTTATGTGATTATATATGACTTATACAGCTTTTTTGTTTTTAGCCTTCAGAGATGATTTAAAAATTACAAAATTAAAAAGATTTGAAAAGATTGGGAGCAATGGATAAGGCTGTTTTATGGGATTTTTAAAAGTTACAAAAAAGGGAAATATTTTATTAAGGATTTTCTTCCTTCTTCAGAGCTATTTACTATTCTCAATTTTATTTATTTTAAAATATATTTTATTAGTCACAAGTAGAAATATTTAATATTTATCCTCATTATTAATGTAGTATATCTAGTTGTATAAATATTTATAAGCTCATTTAGTGAGACAACTCAAGATTATGGTCATTTTTATAAAAGAAAACAAGAGAACATAGACTCATACATCTTCAGAAAATGGCTAACAGAAGAATCATCGACCTTGGCTTTGTTTAGGCAATTGTGTGCATTGTTTTTCTTTTGGCTTCAGGTAATAAACTTAAGATGCTTCTGGCATAAATCTTGTTAACTTAATTTTGAACTGTACTATATGGCTATCGAAGTTTAGGCCGACAAGTCCCCAAAGGGTTTAGGCCGACAACATTGCTTATGAAACTCTTCGTACTTCAACAATTACTTAAGTTTGGGAGGCTTGTGTATTGTATGGCCAGTGACTAGTATGACCGACAAGTAACCGGGTCGACAAGTGCCTAGGCCTACAAGAGTGGCTGACAAGTGCCAGGTCGGCAAGTAACCAGGCTGATGAGTAACCAGGGCGACAGGTACCAAGCCAATGCCAACAAACCAATATCTCCATTTCCTTTGCATTGGGAACAAGCACCTTACATCTGACAAAGAAACAAATTCCAATAAACAGCGCTCGCATTATCTGACAAAGAGGAGACCACACGCCTCTTTTGGGTAAGAGACTGCACATCTTCCCTCTGACGCATGGGGCAAAAGAACAATCATACCTGATGCAGAAGAGACTGTACGCCTTCCCTCTGACATTGTGCAGAACAACAACCTCATGCAGGGAAGACTGCACGTCTTCTCTCTGACGCAGTACAGAGCAGTCATCATATCTCTGATAGCCATGAGACTTTACGTCTTCCTTATGGCACCATGCATAACAGTATAAATAGAAGATAATGAGTATGGCCAAAGAACTCTTGGAAAATCTACCCCCACTCACACTATGTACTTTTGATAAGTAAGAACATCAGTGAGAGAGAGTGAAGTACCTCCGACAAGAATTTTCCCTTTATCTCGATGATCAGAGAATAATGATTCGCAGAGAGATCAGAACAGTTGGCACCTTAAAGTCTTGTTCTCAGCCTTAAGGTTCCGCAATAACTTTTATTGTTCTTGGCCCTCAGGCTCTGTAGGAACATGAACTTTTAATCTTCATTAAAACAAAAGAAAAATCATTTAAACGTAAACACGGAACAAATCATCTATTATTTCTAATTGTCTTAAGTTTCATCATTAGGTGTGTAAATATTTAATACTTATAATTGTTGGTAGTATGGAATGATTCATGATACAAACTATTAAGTTGTGATAAGTTTATTAAAGTTAAAACTATGATTTGCATACAATTTTTAATGACATTGGATTGATCTTAGGATCTGTGGAAGACATTTGTGATCATAAGGAGGTAAAGCTTGTAACGAATTTTGTACATTTTTTTGGCTATAAAGAAGGTCGACGCATTAATGATGGCCAAAATTTTTGTTGCTGCACAATAAATAATGGCTCTTCTGGAATAGTTTCATAGTTACTCTCTTCTGTAATTGTGTAATTGTGTTTGTTTGTACCACTGATTTTTTGAAAAAATAAACAGAGTGCTATAATTTAAAGAATATTGTGTTATGTTTTTAAGTTTACGCCATAATATATATTAGTATGCTAATCAATCTAATTTTAGTAATAGAGAGTGTTGTTACACAATCTTGAATCCATTATATGCTTTACCTAGTAGCATGTTATAATATAGTGTTAAAAGATATTTGAACTAAATTAATTTTTATTAAATAAAATTGTATTAAAAATCAAATTATTTTTTAAAAACTGAATTAAATTATTATATTAATTTAATTTTTAACAATTAATTTGTTATGAAATAAAACTATTTATCAATTTATGAAATTAAAAATATACTTTATATAAAAATTATTTAAACAATTTAAATCACTCGCACAGTTAAAAGTTAATAGGTCATTCAAATTATAATATAATTACTTTAATGTATTTAAAACATTATGAAATTTAATTTAATTATTTTAAATCATCAAGTTTGATTTAATTTTAAAATAATTTGAGTTAAACTACATTTGGTTCAATTCTATAATTTAGATGCTTAGTTTTATTACCATAATTTGATCAAGTGTGAATAATACTTATTTAGAAAATAACATTCACGAACTTAAAATTAATTTTAAAAACTCAAATTTCACATATCTGTGGAGGAGGCTAGGCCATTAGAGCTACGTTATTTATAAAACTAAGTTGTCTTTATTTTTATACTGTGTGAAAAAAAATCAAGATTAATATTACATTTTAAATATCTAAATAATATTTTAAAAACAAGTAAGTACAATTCCTTGGAGTATGATTAAAAAGTAAACGTGAAACATATACCCTTCACATACCTTTTAGCATTTTAGCCTTTTAGCTTTTTAGCATGGACGTTTCTATAAAAAAAATATAATTTTTATATATTAAGCATGTATAAATATTTATGAAATATATATATATATATATATATATATATATATATATAATTTATATATAAAAAAAATATATAAATATATAAAAAATATATATATATATATATATATATATATATATATAAATTATATAAGGATTTGTTCTTGAATAATTATAACGGAAAGATACATAAAGATATATACAAGATGATAAATAATTTAAAACGTTTTCATGGCAACATAAGGTGAAAAACAAAGACCAATTTTCTCCACGAAATTTGCATGCACGTTATGTGTGCTGGAGAAGATAAAGAGTAAACGGTGCTTTTTTTTTTATTATTTTGAATCAGTCTTTGAATATAGTGGTTAAGCCTATTTATACAAGTAACTTATACAAATATAAGGGAAATGAGACTTTTATTAAAAAGCCCAATAGCCTCCCCTCAAGTTGCAAAATGAAGATCTATCATTCCAAGCTGGAAAACAGTAGAACTAAAAACGCTTTGCTCCAGTGCCTTAGTAAATATGTTTGTTGGCTGTTCTGTCCCTTTGATTGAAAGAAGATGAAACAAACCAGCTTGTAGCTTCTCTCTAACCACATGACAGTCTACCTATATGCTTTGTACGTTCATGAAAAACAGGATTCATTGCTATGTGTCGTGTAGCTTGATTGTCGCAAAATAAACTTGCAGGAGTTGTGGTGCTAATTTGAAGATCATGAAGAAGAAATGTAAGCCATTGTAGTTCACACGCAGTTGTTGCTAATGCTCTTGCTAATGCTCTGTACTCTGCCTCAGATGAGAAACGTGACAATGTGCTTTGGTTTTTTGTTTTCCAAGACATTAATGATGACCCAATGAAAATACAATATCCTGTGGTAGATTTTCGCGTAATATCACATGAAGCCCAATCTGAATCACTGAAGGCCCTCAATTTCATATCATTTTCACTTGGGAAGAAAATGCCACGAGTAGGTGATCCTTTAATGTATCTCAGAACACGGTTGGGGGCTTCATGATGTTGAACGCTTGGTGCTTGCACGAATCTGCTTAGGAACTGAACTTTGAAGTTGATATCTGGTCTGGTACTTGTAAGATATAACAGTCTTCCTATGATACAGCGATAAGAATCTTCTTCGTGTATGGGTTCATTTTGTTCAAACATAAGCTTCATATCCTTTGTCATGGGAGTGAAACAAGGCTTGGCAACAAGCATCCCACGATCTGCCAATATCATTATAAGAAAACAACTATTTAGAGATCAATTTTTAGCTACCAAATGAAATGGTTGCTAATTGTGACCAAATTAGCTATTAAATTAGATTTTGGTTGCTAAATAACTACAAAATAGAAGTAATGATTGAATTTAGTGACCAATTAAGTCAAGATAATTAGTATCTAACATTAGCTACCAAGGTTTTAGTGACCTACACCATTAGATTCTAAATTAGTCTCTAACTTAATTAGATACCAATTTAGAATCTAATGATATAGGTCACTAAAGCTTTGGTAGCTAATATTATATACCAATTATCTTGACTTAATTGGTCACTAAATTCATATTTTGTAGTTATTTAGTAACCAAAATTTAATTTGGTGACTATTTTGGTCAAAATTAGCAACCATTTTATTTGGTAGCTAAAAATTGGTCTCTAAATAGCTTTTTTCTTGTAATGTATATCCAAGACATATTTTCTTTGGCACACATGAATTCCTCTCTTCGATCTTGTTACTTCTAGGCCTAAGAAGTAACTCAGTTGACCAAGATCTTTGATTATGAAGTTTTTGTTTAAGAAATTTTTCACTTCGCTCATGTCATTGATATAATTTCCAGTAAGTATAATATCATCTACGTAGACTAATAATGCCAAGAAGGAAGGATCAGACTTCTTTGTAAATAAAGAGTGATCAGAAGAAGACTGAATAAAACCAATGTTCGACAGAAAACTGGTGAGTTTCGCGTACCATTGCCGACTGGCTTGTTTCAAGCCATATAAGGATTTCATAAGTCAACAGACTTGATCTGGTTTATCTGTATGCATCCCTTGAGGCAAGGTCATGTAAACTTCTTCGTTCAAGTTGCCATGCAAAAAGGTGTTGTTTACGTCAAGTTGATCAAGGTGTCAATTCTTTGCAGCAACAATGGCCATGAGTAATCGTATTGTGGTTATTTTGGAAACTGGAGAGTATGTATCATGATAATCAACACCCTCAATCTGTGTGTATCATTTTGCTACAAGTCTCGCTTTATGTCACTCTACTTCTCCATTTGCATTGAACTTTAGCTTATACACCCATTTGCATCCTATGGGTGTTTTCCCAGAAGGTAGCTCTGTAACAGTCTATGTTTGATTGTTTTTTAGAGCTTCGTCTTGCATGGCGTCTCTCCACTCTAGTATCTGAACTACTTCTTCATACGTTCGTGGCTCAGTGTGTAAAGAGATAGATGTGATTAGACGCATTTGTTTCTGATTCACAAGGTTCTAAGAAAATACAAAATTTATGGGATATCTGACCTGTACGTTTTCAGTTCTGCTTCTCATTGAGTTAGAGATTTGGTGATGATAGTCCCTTAAATAATCAGGGGCTCTTCGTGATCTAGTTGATCTTTTCAAGTCACTGTTTTCATGACCATTTTCTCCTGGCTGCATCTCATCAATTTCTTCTGGTTGCACCTCATTGTCAATATAATTACCAATGTTTTCATGTGGCATATAGATGAGATTCTGCTCAGTCGTATTGTCACATTGTTCATCACTAATATCTAATTGTATGAAAACATCTTCATGAAAAATAACATCTCTGGAAATGAATATTTCCCTAGTTCTAGTATAAAAAAGAATGTAACCTTTAACTCCAATTTTGAATCCCAAAAATATACATTTTCTACTTCTGGATCAAATTTATCTTTGTTGTTAGTTATAGTAGAAGCAAAGCATAAACATCCAAAAACCTTGAATATAGACATATCTAGCTTCTGTCTAAAAAGCAGTTCATAAGGTATCTTGAATTGTATAGCAGTAGAAGGCAAGAGATTTATAATAAAAATAGCATGGCATACAACATAGGACCAAAATTGTTTAGGCAGGTTAGAGTGAAACATGATACTCCTGGCAACGTTTAAGATGTGTTGGTGTTTCCTTTGAACCACTGAATTTTGTTGGGGCGTTTCAATGCAAGATGTTTGGTGTATTATGTCATGACTATCATAAAATACTTTGTGATTAAACTCAGAACCATTATTTGTTCTTATTATTTTGATTCGTTTATCAAATTGGGTCTTTACGTAAGCAACAAAACTATGTAGTAAAGATCTGGTTTCACCTTTGTTTTTCATCAAAAATATCCAACTGTGTCTAGAATAGTCATCTACAATGGTGAGAAATTATCTATGCCCATGCACTGAAGCAATTCCAAAAGGTCCCCATATATCTATATGCACTAAATTAAAAGAATTATAAGTAACAAACTCACTGTTAGGGAAGCTTAATCTGTGTTGTTTGGCACAGTAGCAATGATCACAAACATTTTTTTTCATTGTATTGGATATCAACATTGTTTTTACAAATATAGTCCAAAATTTTGTTAGAGGGATGACCCAATTTGTAGTGCCAAACATCAATCTCACAGGTTTTGAATTTCGACATGTTATTAACTCTATATTGGTCCTTTTCTTCAACAATCTAATACAACCCACCTACAAGGTTAGCAAGCCTAATTGTCCTCGATGTATAGATATCCTGTATCTGACAATTATCATGAGAGAACAAACATTGAAGATTCGAATGATTGTTAAGCTTCTGGACATAAACAATGTTAAGTGTAAAATCTGGTATATGAAAAACATCATAGATAATAAGATCTTTGGTAAGACGAATCGTGCCTACATAATTAGCATAAACATACGATCCATTTGGTAATCCAATATTGAGTAGTTTAATTTTTCAAAAGTTAATAAAAACGTTCTTTAGGCATGTAACGTGATCTGTGGCTCCTGTATCAAGAATCGAAAAATAGTTACCTTTTTCACCTTGCATGGATTTTGTTTTGCCAAGAGTATTGATATGTCCAGATTTCTCTGAAGTGTGTAAAATCCTCGGCAATTGTTGAATCTGTTATGAGGTTAACGATGACTGTGTGAGTTGTTTGTTTTCTGTATCATTTGACAGATCTTCTTCCAGATTTCTTGGATAATTATTTTGGATTTTCATTTGATTTACATTATTTCTGAATCTTTGTTTCATCCAAGGAGGATAGTCATGCTTTGAATAACATTTGTCTACAGTATGATTCTTCTTATTGCAAAAACTGCATTGTTTCCCATAACCCTTTGATCTTCCTCTTCCTTGGATTCTCCAAACATTACTTCCACGATTTCCTTAAAATTTCCATCCCTGATTACTAGCATTGTTTACAATAGGCTTAGATTCACTCAATTCTCTTCCTCCAATAAGCTAACGCTCTTGTTGTTGCACAAGTGAAAAAACACGGTTGATGTTTGGTAATGGCTCCATCAGTAATATCTAGGTTTTAACATTTACGTAGACATCTCCAAGACCCTTCAAGAATGACATGATATGTTCCGAATCTCTGTAGCTATTTATGATCTTCATAACGTCACAGTTGCACCGATTTTCACATGTAAAAGATGGCATTGGTCTCAAGAAGTCTAGTTCTTCCTACAAAACTTTAAGATCAGTGAAGTATACAGAGACACTCCTTTCTCCTTGTCTGGCTGAATTGATCTCTTGAAGAATATAAGAGATACGGAAATGATTTCCTTTAGAAAATCGTTCTCTCAAATCGTTCCAAAGGTCTGCAGCGTTATCAATGTATATGGTACTATGTGCTATATGTGAATTCAAGGTGCGAGTGATCCAAGAAATTACCATCATATTGCATCTTTCTCATGCATCATGTTGCACATGAGTCTTTGTCGATTCTTGAATCTCGCCATTAATAAATTTAATTTTGTTTTTTGAAAGTCGTGTTCTTTTCATTCCTCGACTCCATGTATGGTAATTGGTTCCATCAGAGCGGGAGTGACAAGAATCATCCCTGGGTTCTCCCAAGGATGCAAATAATATAGGCTTGAAGGATTCTGTAATGGGTCCATGATAAATTCAAGAAACAAAAAAAGAAAGCCAAAGAGTATAATGAATTTGTGAAACAGAGAGAATAAAGCAAAACAAAGAGGAGGAGCATAGCGGGATCAACCCGCTCTGATACCATAAAACGTTTTCATGGCAGCGGAAGGTGAAAAACGAAGACCAATTTTCACCACGAAATTTGAATGTAGGTTACGTGCGTTGTAGAAGATGAACAGTAAACGATGTTTTTGTCTTATTATTTTGAATCAATCTTCGAATACAGTGGCTGAGCCTATTTATACAAGTAACTTATACAAATATAAGGAAAATGGACCTTTTATTAAAAAGTCCAATATAATTAAGGGATAACATAAGCTATAATTAAGGGTGTGTTATGATATATGTGTATGATGTGCGAATGGTTGTTTCTGATGAATGGAGAGAGAGTTTACATGCCCCCGCAAGATGGAGGAGGGAGACCAAATATCAATCTTGTCTAGAAAAAATGCATTGCGGGAATGAGACAGAGACTTGGTAAGTAAATCAGTTAATTGATGACTTGTTGGTATATGAGATACTTAACCTAATATAGTATATTCTTCTACTTTCCTTTGTTCTTCTTCTTCTTCGTTATTTCTTACAACAATTCCTCACCATGGTTGAGCAAATATAATGCTATCCCAGATATTTTTATACGTTTTATTTTCTCATTTTCCTTTGTTTGGTTCCTCCTTTTTTTCAAACTTTTTTTTTTGTTTTTTCATCTATATAACCTAAAATTTTAAATTATGTTTTTTCATCTCTGCCATGGCGTGTATTGTACTGCATCCTTATTTCAAAATAAAAATGTCAAAGACAAATTATGGTATTTTAAAAGGTTGTATAATGTTAGTCACAATTTGTAAGTTGAAGAAGTAACTACCAATAGCTAATAACGGAGCCTAAGAAGTAAGTACGTTAGACACAAACGGCTTCTTCCTGCACCTCTAAGTTTTTTTCTTACACCTCCAAATTTTTTTAAATTCCTAAAGTGCCACGCTTGAAAAAACCTTTTTGTCCATGTGGTTATTTGTTAAAACAATTTAACAGAGAGAGACGGAGGTATGTGAGGAAGGTGAAGGTTTTCGTTGTAGCGGGGAGTTGTGGCAACTACGGCTTTGAGCAGTGGATTTGTGTCATTGGGAGTGGTAGCGCAACGTAGGATAGTGTGAAGTAAGTTAAGTAGGGTAGGTCGAAGTTGTATTTTAGAATGGAAAATTCCAAAAGATATTTCCGGATCCAAAAATGATTTTCGAAACAATCTATTCTAGAATTATATTTTTATGAAAAAATAATTTTAAAATAAACTGTTCCATCAACTAATTTCTAATTCGAAAATGAGAAATTCCAGAAACCATTTTCAGATTTAGAATTAGTTCATCGTCTATTTCAAAATTATTTTTTCATTGAAAAAAAACTCAATCCTAAATTGTATAACGAACACCAAATTACAAAATCACCCACAAAACTTTCAATAAAACATCTTTATCTCACGGAGTTGACAAGTCAATGAATGGCGAAAACAAATGCAGATGGCAGCAACAAATAGAACTATTCTTAATGACAGCACAGTCTAAAATGTCGCTGAATTTTATATTTAAAAAATAGGATTTTCTTTCAGGTTCACCTTGATCTTCACCGTGCACGTTGACCTGTAGTTACTGTCAGTGAGTTTGCTTCGTAGAAAGTGATGATTGGTGATGGTTTTTGGTAATGTATGACACAAGTTCTCGTGAAACTCCGTCCATTGTGGATGAGTTTTCACATTTTTGAGTAATTCAAAAGATTTATAGAATTATTTTCCATAACTCAAATTCTGCACACCGAAAACCACCCATCCCCCGTTACACTACCACTTTCAAAAAAAATATCCAAAAAGCATCTCTTCCATGAAAATGCCGCTACCCTTAAATAAAAATGTGAATGGTATTTTGCAAAATTTTGAAAATGTTATAGTACACATCATATGGTGCAGAGCCCTACAAGGCCTTTAACTACCATGAACTTACCCACCTCACAACTTAGTGGACTTTGGATATCATCTTTCTTCCTTTCTTCCTCTCGCCTAAACACTTTCAGAATGATTCTTCCTACACCTTCAAGCTTTTCTTGATGTGCTCTCGTAATTAAAAAATATCAAAAAATGTTGTTTTAAAATTTATATTTTAGATTTTATACAATCTAAAATGCATTATTTCTTTAACTTTAAATTATTAAATCCAAAATACAAATTCTATTATATAATTTAAAATATAATTTTTTTATTATAGAAATACAAAATATTATAGGCTAGATTATAAAATTTGATATATAAACAAGTGAAAAGAAAAATGAAACTGAAAAATTTAAGAAAATAAATAAAATAAAATGATATTTTTACTTCTAGAACTGCAAGAAAAAAATATGATGTAAGAAGTCGTCACAATTTTGATATAACATCCATAAATCATACAAGACTCGAATTAGAGAATTTATTAAAAATAATCGAATCTAATACCATTCAATGTTGTTAGTATTTTTGTATATACTATAATATAATAATTTTTTAATTTTCATAAAATATTTGTAAATTTTGTTGTCTAATTCTTTTTATTTATATCACAATACCACAAACATCTCCAGTGGATTTTCTTAAAAAAAAAATCTTCATTAATAAAATTATTATTTTAATATAAATCCTGCAAACATACATTCCTTAGAACTTAGAATGTCTATATTAAAATAATAGTTTTATTGATAATGAACTCTCTTAATAAATCATGTAAATTAAAATTTATATATAAAGTAATGGTATGGATGGGAAAATAATTAAATTATCTTGAACTTTAAACAAATAAAATTATTTTTTTAAATAATACTAAAACATTTATAACACATAAAACTCATGATATAAAAGGAGAAGCCCATTCCCCATTTTCAGACTTGAATTGATTTACTTCCTCAAATCAATAGATGAGATCAATTAGTAAAATTAGGAAAACATCATCTAGGTAGCTAACAATTGATCCATGCACTAGCTAAAAAGACTAACAAAACTAACAAAGAAGTTCTCTGCACAACATTTACACTGAGATGCTTCTCTCATTGAAAATTTCAACCCTTGACCACGAACTATATGGAAATCCAATCCAATCAGTGCATGGGACAAAATGTTGTAGGCACTAAATTCATCACTCTTCCCTTTGGCTAACAGCTTTCGAAATTTCAGTAGTTTAAGGGCCGTCTTCTTGTGCTGTTAAAACAAGTAAAGATCGATTCAATTTTATTTTTTTTCACAAAACATGGATGTTTTCCCTTTAAAAATCAAGACAACTACAAATGCATTCATGAGAGTAAAAAATAATCACGTCTAATACATAAGGACTTACTGCTCAAAATAAATCCTTGGAGCAAGCTCTGGGCTCTCTCTGCCTGCTCTGGAGTTCCAGATATCTGAATAATCTTCTGTGTCACGTCTGGTCTATCTTCAACTAGTGTTACATTGGCTCCTGATAACTGTTACATGAAACATTAGCAAAACATTAGTGAATATAAAGGATTTATTTATAGAATAAATTAACATTTTCTAAATAATCCAAGAAATAATGGGTAATTTGTTTTTCATTCTTGAAACTAAAGTAAAAAATAAAATAAATTCAGTATGATGTAGATACAATCTGCAAGTCAAGCAATGTAAAGAAAAAATCCTTTCATTGTTGTTCTAAGAGTAATTGAATTGCTCAGCTTTTTTAATTAAGCAAGAGAGTAGATAAAAAGTAAACATGGACACAGGTTTCAACAAGGTATAAGAATACTTTTTCTAGCACTTCACAATCCAAATATCAAAGTACGATACTAAAAAGATCAAATCAACACACCTCACTAATCTGGACAAGCTTGCTTTTGGATTTTGCTATAAGTTTTGGTACCGCATACTCTGGTATAACAACTTCAAGTGTACTCCTTGTGACAAGAGGCACAGCAATCCTACCCAAAGGTGGGAACATAAAACATTAGAAAGCCACAAGACATAGTACAACGTCCTATTGTAAGATTAGGTTAAAACATTTACCTATTTAAACCACTAAGCACGTCATCGCGGCGATCACTTTCTTTCTGCTTTCCTATCTCAGTGCTACATCCTCCAGATTCCTTTCGATAAAAAATAGAAAAAGAATAAAACTTCCTTTTATCTTCAAATGAAAAACAACATCTGTATAAAGGAGTTAACGAAGCTATAACTTTAATTATATAGGTTTGCCATCGAAAATTGAGAACACCTGAGATACAAGACTATACTTATATAGCCATTGCAAAATAGTAAAAGAATTGCTTGGTCGATAGATAACATTATATATTTCATACATAACTTGCTCTATATCAACAGTACCAGGTGAATTCCATTTGTATGATGCAACTTAACTACTTATGGTTCATATATAACTCGCTCTATATCAACAGTACCAGATAAATTCCATTTGTATGATACAACTTAACTACTTATGGTTCATATATAACTTGCTCTATATCAACAGTACAAGATAAATTCCAATTTTATGATACAACTTATAACTACTTATGATAGAACTTAGGTATTATCGTAAGGAATACTCAGTGAAATATCTAAGCTTTCGTTCACACCCCTTATAGCTAGCTTTTGAGGTAGATTTGCTTATCAATTGGTAACCAATGGGAGAGTACAGTGAAGTGTCATCGAGTAAAGGGTCTAAAGTGTAAGTAGTTGAGAAGTCGACTCTTACAAAGAATTTTATGATAGCGTATTTGGTATTGTAAGAAGCCTAAATCTCACATATAGTACACATATAGTATGGATGTTAGTAGTATGGAAATGGATGTTAGTAGTATGGAAGTTAGTAATATGGATGTTAGTAAAGTGTTTAAGTACATGATTCTTTCCAAAACAAAAAAAGTATACCATCCATGAGAAAGCTTCCCCATTACTAGTTGAAATAAGAATTTTTTATGGGACAAAGAAAAAAATAACTCTTTTAATTCTTGAGTTTAAAAGCTATCTCCAAATAAGACAAGAAACATAAATTTCACAAATGCTAATTTAAATAACATAAATAAAGACGATAACCAATATACGAAAGATATTAAGGCAATTTTCATTGCATCAAAGAATACCTTCAATGGAAGGGTTGGTGTAACAGTTGGCATATTTTGATAGTTCGTGAGAGTTTCAGCAACTGGAACTAAATTATTAGAAGAAGATGCCTCTACACCAGACAAGGAAACTGGTGGTAATGTGTCCCTTTGAAAGAAATCCCTGTACAAATAACTTCTTAATCTTGATGTCACCTCCACAACTGCGTCTCGGGCTGCTTTAATCTCTCCTACAATCTGTAATGCCAAAGCAAATTGATAAACTGACAAAGTACAAATTAAGAAACAAGACAAAGTAGATTTTGAATATCCATGCTTAAGTAATTAAGTAAAGATACATTTATTCTAAGAATGAAAACACTGTTTTTAAGGTTGTAAATAGTTTGTAAAGCAGTACACATGTATCCACTAAGATTCTTTTGAGTTATTAAGTTCTACATTTATTATTAACACTTTTAGACTACTTTTAGACTACATTTATCAAACGAATCTGACAGGATATGAGGGATAAATGATAAACCTGTACAAGTTCATCAGTTTTTGCAACACAGGGAGGTAGCTCGTCTCTAGGCAAAATTTGAATATTAGCACCAGTCAACCTCCTTATTTCTGAAAGTGAAGCATCCTTTCCGTCTAAGCATTCAATTTCGCTGGATGGGACAACAAGCCTCGTTGTTATAGTATTGTCTTTATCTAGAATAAGATCGACAATGCGGGTTTGTATATGTAACAAAGCTTCTTGAGCTGGGAACAGCTCATCATCAGGACCCTAGAGTGCATAATTAGAATCAGTTAGAACTTTAAACATACCATGTATCATACTTAATTGGACACATGTCAACTAAAAATGTTTATGTTAAACAGAAAAGCAATGTGCCTAGAACACTTAGCAACCTGAATTAGTCACCTAAAAGAATTTGCACTAGTTGTACACCCTACACATCAAATAGAGAAAAAAAAAACAAGGGAAGAAAAGTACCTCCTCTGAAGTAATGATAACTATCTGTTCATTCGAACCACCAACAGGATCAGTGACCTTAACATCTACACCAACCTCATTCTGAAGGAACTCTACAAGTCCACCTGATTCCCCAATTATACGATCAACTTTCTCAACTGGACAGAGTACACGGAAAACCAGTTCCTCCCCATAGAAGCCGTGCACATCATCTGCAACAGGAGCAGCCCCAGGCTCCATCAAATAATTCATTGCAGAGTGATTATTGTTTCTGCTAGTTGTGTTAGAACCTCGTGATCCAAAAGCTGCCCCATCCACAGATGATCTGCGAGATCCACTAGTCACATGAGGAATATAATCATTGTCGGGAGAGAAAAATCGCTCTGGTGAATGTACACGCCCATGGAAATGACTTCGGTCACGGTGCTGGCTTTCTCTTAACCGTGATGATATATTGGCTACAGCATCCTTTACAGCATTTACATCACCAACAACCTGCAGAAAACATCACATAATTGGCAAACCTTCAGTTCATATATTTTTTAAATGTGTAAATTTCCAAATGAAACACACAGATCTATAGAATGGCCAAGCACCACCCTACATCTCCATGTTTCTCATATCACCAATGAAAGCAGTATAAAAGACGTCATGTTCAAATAGGCATGGTACTGCCTGTTTTCTATCTCAATAAACAGACTAAATTCAAGCAAGAATCAATAAATACATACTCGATCTAGCCAAGTTCAACCAGTTCATCACATAAGCACATCAAAAGCAGATTACTAATAAACGTGGGTAAATGCAGCACAAATCCAATGATCCAACATAGAATAAACTCAGAACCCCCAATGCAAAGAAACATTGCTTTGAACCCCAATATCATTCTTCCTTTCCAGCTTTTTAGCTGAAATTTGAAAGTAATCTTCAAAAAGGAGAACTTCAAAAGCCCTTCAAGCTTAGCAAAAATCAGTAACAATCGATGCTTTATTACATTACTTAAATTTGTTTACCCGAAGCTGATCAATGAAGGGGAAATATGCAAAGTGAAGAGTGAAACTGAACAAAAAAGTCATTAATATCTTCGGTTCTCGAATTTTAATTAGTATCCTCCAAATTCAGCCAGGGTGGATGAGAGTAACTTGCTCCCTCACAGTCCAAACCGATGTTCAACAAAATTAATTATGGGGGGTTTCGCTTGTCTTTAAAGCTCAGAGCATATCATGCATGCAATTTAAGTATGAGATGAAAAACAGTCCAAGCTTATTTTTTTCTGGTTGGGCACCTGAACAATCTCTTCAGACATGGAAACACAACGGGGAAGGTTGTGATCTCTAGGGAGTATCCTAATCTGCGTCTTAGTTTCCATCCTCATTTGTTCAATAATCTTCCCTCCTTTCCCCAACAAACACCCCACATGCATTCTCGACACCACCAGCCTCGTCGCCACCCGGTCCCTTCCGCCGACGCCGCCTCCCCTCCCGCCGTACTCTTCCTCCTCTTCCGCCACCCCGAACGCCGCGTCGCTCTCCAGAATCCGCTCGTGGATCAGCAGCAGCGCCTCCTGCGCCGGCGAGAATGACGGCATTCTCCCCTCGGGGTCTCGCCGGCGCGTGTCCGAAATCTCGATGATCCGCTCCTCGTCCCCCGGCATGAGCTCGTGCACGTTGATCCACGCGCCGGTGTGCTGCCTTATGGACTTTATAATGCTGCCGGACTTTCCTATCACGCCGCCGGCCTTCATATCGTGGCACAGAATGCGGTAGCTGGTTGTTACGCTGAGTTGCGAGTCCTGCGCCTTTGCGTGGCGGGCGCCTCCGCCGCGGTGGCGGTGGTTCCCGGCGCCGGCGCTGTAGTGGTGGTTATAGCGCGGCCTGGTCCTGGCCACGGTCTCAGAATCATAGTCTTGGTCATAGTAGTAGTTCCTCTTAGATCTAGAACGTTCCATGGTGTTGGATTGGGTTTTTTGGGAGTTCGAAAGTAGAAATTCAAATTTGTTTATGGCTGCGCACGCTTATCCGCAGCAGCGTGATCAATCTAAATCAACAAAATTCAGTTGTCATTGTTGTCGAGAAAAACATGGGATTAGAGAAATTTTGTTGACTTGTTTGATTTTGCAGACTCCATCGCAAACCCTAGAAACAAGTTCCAGTATCTTTCCTTTGCACACTCCAGCAGCAACGTGAACCAAGTGAGTTTCTGCTTTTCTTATATATATGTGCTATTATTAATAAATAATAATAATAATATTGATTTATAATTAACATAAATTTACAAAAAAAAAAAAAAAAATAGTATGCTATCGCTGCCACTCAACTCTCAACAGTCAAGCTTCAACTCCCAGCTGTTAACGCATATACAACCTTATTTTAAATATTTTTATATTTAATTCCACCATGAGTGATTAAATGAAAATAAGAGAAATTATATACATTATTATCAATTAATCGGATACGTTGCTTAATACGTGATTTTAAGATAATTAATTTCTATATATAATACTTAAATAAACTATTTTTATGAATTTAATTTCTATATACAATGTACTCCAACTAGTTATAGATGTATGACTTCGAAGGTAACTATTACAAAAATTAATACATTTACTGTAAATGATTACGTGATATCAAATGAAAGACAAATAAACTATATATAAACTACTAACATTTCTAATATACTATTTTCGATTATTACGGTAAAAATTAAATATTTGTGTTAATAAAAGGTAAATAGATTATTTGATTATCTTATTGTGTAATTTTATCGTTCTTTATCTTACACCTTTTTAGTTTATAGGCGATCCTTCAGTCTTTTTAACTTTATTGATAAATAGATTAAAAACTTTATTTACACATGTGATAATAAATAAACAGGATGGCTAATTAGGATATAATTTCTAATCATAAGTCTGAGAGTGGACTTTAAGTTGTTAATTTTTAACTTGAAAATAAAGTTTATCTTTTAAGGTTTGCTTAGAGTTTTGTTTGTAATTATCGTCATTGGATTTCTTTAATGAAGATTCGGTTTCTTAAATTTAAATATCATAGAGTTGAGTCATTATTTTCTTTCTCCATCTGGCCTCGTATTAACGGTTGATATGATATAATCTTAGAGCACACTTTTTGGACTGTTGGGAGAGGTAAGAATATTAATTTTTGGAATGATCTCTAATGTTATGAGAAATGCATATTTTGGACTGTTGGGAGAGGTAAGAATATTAATTTTTGGAATGATCTCTAATGTTATGAGAAATGCATCTTATGCTTACAGGTGTTCCTTATGTCAAAAGGATTAAATTAAAAGCTACTGTGACTCAAGAATGGAAAGATAGTGGTTTTTGGGATCTTTCTCCTTTTTTTTTTAAATATTCAAGGTTTACATAATTTACGTTATATTTCTCTGACCTCATGAGAAGATACTTCTAATTGGATATTGGAAGATTATAGTTCTCTCACCTAGAAGGCGGCCAGAGGTTTTACATCAGAGGTTACCTATAGACAAAGATATTTAAATTAGATGTTTTTCTTTGTGTTCCATGTGCTCTTTGTGTAGGTAAGAGGAAAAATCTCCTTTTCATTTTTCTTTGATTGCTTTGTCACCTCCCACCTAGATTTGAAATTATACCAAATATGTTTTTCCTGAGTTCTCTCCTCTTTCTATTAATGATATTATTGATTTCTTAATGCTTGCAAGGAGCCCCTTAGGTACTCTTGTTAAGTTGGCAACTATTACTTACTCTATTTGGATGATATGGAGGATGAGAAACCATGCTAGGTTTCAAGAAAACATTTATATCTGCTCGGCTATCTAAACTATTAAAGGTTTCATCAAAATGACAGGTAATTCTTTCAAGAAACACATGTGCAATGACATTGCTGACTTTTCTTATTTGAAGTTTTTTTACGTCACCACGCGTCGTCGGAAAGAGATCTCTTTTATTCAAGTTATTTGAGAATTTCCTCATATCAATTGGGTGAAGGTCAACACTGATGGTGCTGCTAGAGGGTTTTCAGGTTATTCGACATGTGCAAGTATTTTTTGTGGTAGCAAGGGTGAATATATAGGCAATTTCTCCTCTTTTCTTGGGTACAAAAGTCTTTACATGCTGATGTATGAGAGTCATTTTTGCTATTAAGCTTCCTTGGAGCAAAGGCTTCAGACGTATTTGGCTTGATTGTGACTCTTCCCTGCTTTATAAAGTATTCATTTAAGTTAATCTCATTCCTTGGTCTTTGAGAGGGAGATGAAGAAAGTGTATAAAGATATGTAAAGAAATTGAGTTTAAAATTTCTCATATATTCCGTGAGGAAAACCATTGTGCTGACAAGTAAACTGGGTTTACAAGGTCTTTGAGAATAAGTTCGATTTGTATGATGATTTACCTATTGTTAGTAATTAGACTTTTATGAAACTTTTTATGTTTCGTTGTGTTTAGCTTGCTTGGAGAGTATTTGTCAATCTTTTCTTGTCATAGGTTTGGCTTAGCCCTCCCATGATTTTGTATTTTTTTTTTAATAATATGTTTCAAGTCATGACATATGATTGTTGATCTTTGATGTGTCAGCCTAGCAAAGATGTCAAAGTTCATAATGATGTCTAACATAAATTTTACATAAAAAAAAAGTTTTCTAATAGTATAAACATGTTTATTTTTTTGTTAATTGCTTAAGAAAAGTGTCTTAACCCGTGTGTATGATGAATATTATATAATATAATGAAGTGTATCTTAAAAACATGTTTGACAAAAAAAACATCTTATAGAACCGGATAAGTCTATTACTATAACTAGTGTGTTTAATGTATTTTACATATTTTATTAAATACAAACACATGTCTCTTATTTGTCTCGTATTTTATTGTTATACTTTTGAGTTATATAAATAAATAAACATATTATTATATAAAACATGACATTAATGGTGAACTTAAAGTTATTTGAGTAATCTCAATGCATTGCTTAAAGTTGTGGACGGACTTTTATATTGTGATTGAGTTGTAGTAATATCTTATAAGTTCTTCATGTAACTTGTGTGGGAAATAAAATTTACTCATGTTAAATTTTTTTTAATTTAATTCTCTTCATTTTTTATTAATTTATTTATCTTCTTGTTGTTTGTAATGTTTATATTATAGACATTTATGCTTATATGTCAACATCTAATCATGCAACACACTGAGCATCCTATATGAAATTTTAAACATTACATCTAAGACACAAACAGTCAACATTTAATTATTAAATTCTCACTTATTCTCATAAAATCAAACATGTTATAAATCAATCTCTCCAAAATTTCCTAACCTCATTCAATTGGTATAGATTTAATAAAATTTTAATTTTATTCTGACTTACAACTTAACTTGATGATATTTAGAAAAAGATTAGTAACTATTTGGTTACTTATTAACACTCAACTCAAGATGAAACTTTATCTATTCATAAAGAGCAAATAATTAAAAACAAAATGATTAAAACAACTAATAGGAAAAGAACTGCTATCAATTCTCCATCTTTAATATCTTAACTATATAACTTAGAAATTATAAAATTAATGAAGTTTATATACTTCTTATTTATTTTTTTCCTTAACCACTTTGATACACAATACACTCCACAACTTATTAGACAATTTTTTGTCGTAAACATTTACTCTCAAATTTAACTAATAAAAAATTTCTTCGTATCCTTCAAGATCATATAAGCAAAAAAATAGTTTATCATAAATAATTTAATGAGTATATGTGAAAAAAAATGTTATGACAATAATTATACATTTTAAAAGTTAATCAAACAAATTAAAATATACACATTAATCACAGCAGAAAATTCCGAATTATAAAAAAAAAAAAAAACTGATTGTGTATTCTGCATGATATGTTTTGAGAAAATAAATAGGTCTCAAATCTCCCCATTCAAATGCTAAAATATCATTACTTTAAATGGTAAATATTGTTAATCTTTTTTATTATAAGATAAAACAATAAACTTGGAAAACAAAATTATCCCATAAAACTTGTGATATAGTTAGTTGGTATGTATTAAATTATTGATGGCATCGGATAAATCACATAAAATAATTTATAATACATCAAATATTTCCTGACCAATACTACGGTGACTAACAAAATATTGATTAAATGTAATTACTTATACATTGTTTTTTACCATTACATTCATGAGTTGCACTGTCAAACCTAGCCAAGCTATTAAAATGTTTAATCTGCTACAATATGATAATAAAGATATTTAAAGTTATTACTAAGAAATACTAATATTAAAAAAAAAATCAGTTTAAGAATGCATTTTATTGAAAGATTTGTATCTCTATATAGTTATATTTAGTTTTCATATTCTATCCCTAAATTATTTAAATAAAAAAATACATCTAAACACGACGATTTAACACTGGTAAACAAATAATTAGTTCTTTTAACAACTATTGATAAAAGATTCGTAGCCATCTGTTATTTTTACAAATTTTATGAAAACAAATTTTTGTTGGTTTTAAAAATTTAATTTTTCGTTAAAATCTTTAAAATATTTCGTAATTTATTTAAAAATCATTTTAATTAAATTTATACTACAAATTCTTGTATAATGACGATTAATTAATTAATTAATTCAATATTATATGTATAATTGACAGAGTAAAATATTTTAATATTACTATTAATAATAAAATATCATTTATAGCAAACTAATAATTTTACAATATTTATATTAAAACTCCTATTAATTATAATTTCTAATTAATTCAAATTATAAACATTAAAAATACACGCAAATCAAACTCATAAATAATTAACTTCGTTGTTTAGTTAAAGTCTAAACATAAACTAAAGACTAAAGAGATTATTAGTTTCAGATTTTAGAGAAAATAAAATATCAACTAATTTAACAATATATTGAAGATAGAGAAAGAAAAATATTTAAGTCTGTAGAAGTTTTTTCTAATGGAGTTTGGAAAAAAGTACAGTTTTGTTCTTATAAAGTATTTTTTTTTAGTTTTCAGATAAGCGGAACATTCATCCATGGCTATCCCTATCAACTCGTTTACTCTCTCTTCCACTTTACCTGTAATTTCTTATTTCTCTTCCCACCTACAGTATAATTCAATTTATTTTCTGAAGTCCAAATTTATTATATATATATATATATATATATATATATTTTTTTTTTTTTTTTTTTTTTTTTTTTTTTTTTTTTTTT
>Ga0209700_103968_pt1 | contig 27500 bp, 11 predicted proteins | sample SiratroredBW_FD_187528 | JGI IMG/M metagenome (GOLD analysis project Ga0209700, IMG submission 187528) | Root nodule microbial communities of legume samples collected from California, USA - Siratro red BW (SPAdes) (version 2) | ecosystem: Host-associated > Plants > Roots > Nodule | place: USA... | reverse complement strand
AAAAATATATATATATATATATATATATATATATATATATATATATATATATATATATATATATATATATATATAATATTACATACAATTAATCATATAAAAAACTTAAATCCTTGTGAGTATGATTTTACTTTTTTTAGACTCATTTCTAATATTTTTTAAATTAAAACTTTTACTAAGACAATTATGTGAATTTTAAAATATTAAAACCAGTGAATTTCAAATTACTAAACTAACATCAACTATTCTCATTTTAAAAAGCATTTATGACAGAGTTTTAAAATATAAAAGTTTAATAAATTTTTTTGACAGTTTTTAATGATTATATTAGTAAAGATGAACTTAATTATCTAACCCAATGTTTTCAATTAATATTTTAAATGTAAAATTTAAATAAAATATACATAGTATTTTAAATAATTAAGTATGCTAAATTTCAAACTACTAATTTAATCCTAAATATTCCAAACTTGGAGAACATATTTATAATCATATTTAAAATTAAATTATATGAAAATTTTATCCTAAAACAATATATGTTATTGTTGAATTACAACTATTCTCACTCTCAAAAAAGATAGCTAACATTTTTTTTTTAAATCAAGATTTTTTTTTGTTACAACATGTTTTTAAACAACTGAGTAAATTTGAAATTACAAATTTCACTTCAACTAGTATCTGCTTTCATAAAGCATTCAAAAATTTAAAAAAAAATTCAAAATTTCAAGTATTAATAAAAATATATTTTATATAATTAAAATACTAAGTTTTAGTTTAGTAATTTAACTTTAACTAATTTTAGTTTCAAGAAAACATATTTAAACTAGTACAGCGGTGTTGTCGTTTGTAAAGTAATGTTATTTAAATACATATAAATTGAGTGTCCTCTGATCATTACAAAAAAGCTTATTAGCTACAAATAAACAGTATCACCCAAATATAGGGCGTAATAAAAGTTTATAATTTAGAGTTGGCCACACTTACTTTAAAATGATTGTAAAATAATTTTAAATAAAAAATAACGTAAATTTGTATAAATGAACTTTAACAATACAAACAGTTCAATAATGTTATATTTAAAATTTATAATAATACTTTCGAGCCTACATAAAAGTGAATATAATAAATTAAAAGAAAAATGAATACAGAAGTATGAATATAGACTAAACCAACGCAAATATATTTTGTTAAATATAGTGTCAACTATACTGACATTTTATTACATAATAAAATCACGTCCGCTTAACCGACACTTTTGAGTTTATAGAAGAAAAGGAATATTTTTTTTTACAAACATGTAAAATGAAATTTATGTATTTTTTATTTGGTGCATGTCTAATATAATTTTTAATTGTATATATTCAGTCATTTTTAATTAATATTAATAAAATTTGAAAATAAAAAACTATCTATCTAAATTTAATTAAAAAATCATTATATAATATTAAACTAAGAATATATATATATGAAATTAAAAATGTGATAACATTAATAAGAAAAGGAAAATAATTTATATAAAATAAATAAAATTAAAATTAATAATATATTTATAAAAACCAATTCAATCAGTTTTTATTATAATAACTAAATTAATAATTTGTGACATGTTGAAATATTAAAAACTTAATATTTATATTACCGTGGATGGTAATATTTTTTGTTTGATAAGTATTTTAAAATTCTATAAAATAAACATAAGATTTTTATAAATCCCATATGTTTTTAATTTAATTTTAATAAAAGTTAAAAATGATATATATATATATATATATATATATATTCATTTAAAAATTATTATATAATACTAAACTAAAAATATTTTATATTTATATGGATCAAAATAGAAATGCGTTAACCGTGTTAAAATTAATAATAAAAGGAAAATCAATTAAATCAAGTAAAGAGATGTAATATCAATAATACTTATAAAAACCAATTCAATAAACCTTGACTAAATTAAGAATTTGTGACACATTATAAAATATAAGGAATTTAATATTTATATATCTGTAGATGGTGATTTTTTTTATTTTATAAGAAATAATTTAAAATTATATGTGAAATAAATTTTAATAAGTAGTTGATAGTTTAAAAATCTTTTTGATTAACTACGTTATGAGAATTAAGAAGTTTTAAAAAGAAATATTATCAATACGTTGGTCTAATTAAAACTTTTTTAGAAGTGAATAAAAATAAGAGTTTCAAAATTTCACACATAGGATAAGCTCAGTAGAAATTTTAATTGAGAAGTGTGTAGATATGTTGATATATAAATTCTTAAAAAGAATAAATTAGAGAATATGTGAGTTTTTTTTCTAATACTCAAAGGACAATAATTTGTAAGAAGTTGTGTCTTTATACATAAATGTGTGACATAGTCTAAAAGGTTTTAATGGAATGTAGTTTTTAGGTTTAATTCTGAATTTAATTTTTGTGGGGATAGTTTTAGTTTTATATCAGGAATGATATAGTAGTATTATAAAAACAGTGAAAATAGCATGCTTTGAGAGTAAATTGAGAGAGGGCAAATTTGGGCCTTTACATCTTGAGCTGTTTATACAAAGAGTTATAAGGCAAAAGGGGGTCAGTTAGTCCAATCAGAGGGTGCCTATAGAAAGTTGAGTTATACCTGCTTGCATAAGCGATAACTTCGTCACCCTCTCATCCTTTTTCAACGTTTTCTTCTCATTTTTTCCTCATCTCCATTTCCGAAATATATATATATATATATATATATATATATATAGGAATAATAATTACAGTGAATAGTGGTAGATGAACAATTTTAATATCACATATAATATACAACTTTTACCAATTTAATTTTCCAATCACAAGTATTCCATAAGTACTCTGGTAAGGCATAATACGATCATGTGTTCACTTATAGAGTGAAACTTAAAAATATGAATCAGTACATAAAAATACAATGAAATCAAAATTTAAAATTAGTATGCATATTGGTAGTGAATTTTAAAAGAAATTAATAAGCATGTGAAATAATTAAAGAATTGTGAGATTTAGTGATACTTAAATGAAAGATTGAAAATAAATAGTAATATACATGTCTCTTTCCCATTATTTTTGATAGTTGAAAAAATAAATTGAGGTTTCTTGATTCTTTTTCTTTCTTACTATTCTAGTTTTCTCTCTTTCTTTTCAATATTTTTTTTTTCAGTGACCCAAAGTCATCTATTTATAATATATATATATATATATATATATATATATGCTGTAATTATTATTATGGTTTTATTTTATTCATTGATTTATTTTAGTGAAGAGGGTGAAGGTAATAGAATGGAAATGATGAGAAATAAGTTTATCTCATCTTATCTAAATAAGATAGGTAGATATTTTACCCCTATCACATTCATTTTATTAAGATAGGTAGATATTTTACCCCTATCACATTCATTTCATTTTCTAACTTTACGTCTTTCTTAAAATAAACAGATTTAAAATAATTAAAATTTGCAGGGTTATTATTCTCTTAAGTGGCTTAAATAATTTTGTTGGACTAGTCCAAACTCCCAAATGATCAAGCGACCAAATGTCGAAAGGTCGAGTGACCGATATATTTATTTATATATATATTTTTCTACAAAATATATATTTTGATTTAAAGTAAAAAAATATAACAAAAATATAATATTATATTTACAAACTTCAGCATGTTACAAATTTTATTATGTTCATATACATATCCTTATCAATTCCATTGAAATTAAACCAATACTTGTATAAGTCATCCAATAATTTTATTTTTATTAAATTACACATAACACTAAATGTTATAATTGTATAACTAATTATATATTTATTTGAAGATTGGTCTCACAAGTTAATAACCTTAACAACGAACAAACTTCAAGTTCTATACATAATTCGTTTTCTAAAATGGTTTAAATTCTATGTAAATGACATTATCTATAATGTTTATATTTTGTTAATACAATCAAATTACTAAACCTAATTCACATGACTAATACACATATTAATGATGAGAAGAATGAGTTGATCCACCCATAGTATGGATGATCAAATTCATCTGCAACATCATACAACATATACTTTGTTAATAGATATAAGTTACATATAAAGATAAGTGATGGTAGAAAAATCACAAATTGTAGAATACATGTAAGAAAAGATTTCATTTTTTAGTTTGATCCAACTTCTAATATGAGAGTTCATTCATAAGCTGTCAAACCGTATATAACATCATAAATACAGAGTACAATTTTTTTCTTTTAGAATTTTAATTTGAATATTTTGATATTGTTTGGATATTTTAATATTGTTGTGATTCTGTGGGTTTTGTGGTAGGGAGTCAAAAGAGTCCGTCCAAAATTTGTCTGAATCATCCTATAAATGTATCACATTGTTGAGAACTTCAACTTTATTTTCCTAAGTACCCACTAATGTGATTTAGGTTAAAACTTTAAAAATTGTTATAGTGCTACTAAATTTGTTTTACTACGAAGTTTATGTTTTAAAATGTTATGATATGAATTTGAGACTTTTCACTAGAAGGATACTACAGTTCCACACATGGAGTGTTTCAATATTTTATATAGGTCGTGCTTTGCAAATGAGTGTTCAAGCTAAGATTGGTTTCGTTCTTTTTCATGTAATTCGTACTGCTTTTTTTCTTGTCATGTGTTTAGTACTGTGTTCTTATCAATGGTATGTTTTGCATCTTTTCATATCTAGATTCAAATTGTACGACAGGTTCCACTAACATCTAATACAATATGTTAACTCATCGACTTATGACAAATTCAAAATTTTTTCATCACTTAGCACTTTCATTTTCTGTTGTATTATTAACTATATGAAACTTCTCTTTGTAAATTATTTGGTCCAAAATGAAATTCTAATAATTTTATATTTCAGACTAAATTTGATTTTTATGTATTTGGATTTTAATTAGCTACTGTGTCCGTTTCATATTCATGGATTCGAAACTATGTTTCTTTTTTATTGTTTATCCATTCTTTGCTAAATTTAATAGATTAAATCATTTGTACAGAATCCAAATAGAATCGATTAAGTCTATCTAAATAAATATTAATGCGAAGCTTAAAATATGTATAAAATTGTTTCAATTATTTTTAAGTGTTGGCTAGACCAACTTTGTAAAATTCTTATTTTTTGTATATATACGTTCTATAACATTATTTAAATCAAGGTTATATTGTATTAGTATTATAATTTGCACAACTACCATACTTCACCGACATCACGTATGATTTATATTTAAAGATTTCAGACTGTAAATAAATTCTACCAATATTAAATTGTTTTTTTCATTGTATTCCACTGAGTGTCTCTATTATGGCCTGATGCTATATTTTAGTTTTTATTATTTTAGGGTCTATCCATTTGAAAATGCTAAACCGATGTTATTTTCGGTTGTCAGCTTTTAGCCGACTTATTTTTCTTGTAGTGAATTCCAGAAATGGATTATTTGAGTATAACATCTAATAAAAAGTGAAGATGAAAAATAAAACTTTTAAAGGGTGAATAGAAAATATTTGAATTCTAAATATATTATTACAATAATTCTAGAATTACCTAATTTGATCAACATTATTTCGAGTAATGAATATCAATCATTTTTACGGAAAGAAAATTAATATTACATTACTTAAAAAATTACAGTTTTTAATAAAACTATGTATCTTAATATTTATAACAAGATTTAATAATTAATATTTTTAGTTTCATTCTTACATAAAAATGGAGTTCTGTTCTCATAAAAAAAGTTATAATCGTATAAAATGTGTGATTATTGTGATTAATCAAAGGGTATTAAACCCCCACATACAAGGCCCGAGACTCATTGCATATATGGGCAAACTTTTTATTTCACACTAATCGTTTTCATCTCTTTCTATATTATCACGTCACTTACCATTTCTGCCCTTCTTTTGTTTGTCTCTTTCTTAATTTAGATTAAAATAACATGCATTTCTATTCATCATTGAATGCTGTAATATTTACAAAATTTAAGAGAAGAGGTATATATGTAGAAATACAATTTTAAAACAATTAAAAATTTGTAGAGAATTTTAAGAAAGTTGGAATCTTAGTATAATTTTTGAAAAACTCATCAATGGAAGTTACTCTTTTCCATATTTTAATTTCATAAAAAATTAAATATGAAATTCAAGATCTAATAAAGCAAAATCGCATCTTGACCTATTTTGTTCATTTGTTTTACTTCACATTCCAAAACAGCAATTCCAATTTTGTGCAAGAAAAAAATTTAAATGGGGAAGGAATCCACTATATATCTTTTGAGTTAGGTGATCAAATCAAAATATATTGAATTCACATGTCGGAACTGAAAATGTACTATTTGTATCAGTACCATGATCATCATTATAAAATTTCACTGCATAATTTTAACCAAGAGAATTCATTCTATAACAAAAAAAATTGGTTAATCCTACATTTATTTTCTATACTTCGAATCCCTAGATAATAAATGAGGTTAAAATAAAAAATAATTAAAAATAACTTGTATAGAAACTAAAAAATGATGTTTCTTATAACTTGAGAAAACATACCGGTAATTAAGAACTATATTTTATCTGTAAAAAAAGTACATGTACCAAAAATATATTATAAACATAATGTGTACAAACCCCACCATAGGCTTTATTCTATGAAAAAATAGTTTTACCCCAAACAAGTGGATGAAAAATTGTACCCCATGATGCTTTTTTAGACTAGCACAAGGAATTGGAGGACAGACTGGTACGAAAAATTGAAGTGTACCAGAAAAAACCACACTTGCGTTGGAAAAGAATGTTGAAAGTGAAAAATTTAGAGTGTTAGAAATGGAAGATGAAGTAAATAAATTGACAGTGGAAATGTTTGAAACATATGGTGTGTGCATTTATGGTTTGATGTGTAGATTTTGTAGATGAGATTGACTAGCTACTCTTCCAAATGAACACAGACAAGAGTATTGAATTAAACCTGCACTGCTCTGTGTAGCTGCAATTCCTCATCTTTGCCCATCCAGCCACCACCATCCATGTGATTGCTTCCTAACCACTCTTTATGGTAACCTCCCTATTTAAATCATGCCTTTATCATCCCCATCTTTTCCATTTTCTCTCCTCCATCAATGCTATGGGTCTTTCTTGTTTCTATAATATCATTGTCTTTTTTTCCTTCTTATCACACAAACCACAAGTAATTACTTTTCCTCCGACCTCAATTAATTCATCTGTATATATGTGTGTTATAATTAGTTATTTTTTTTTTAATTAGAGAAAAAATGTGGTGTGTTATATATAAAACAATTTTACATTTTCATTTAGCTTTTAAAAAATTGATTAACTTTTATATTACCTTAAAAGTTATGGTTATAGTGTAGGGAAAATTTTCCTCTTTTGAGGTAATTTCCAAGCAATATTCTCATGATAGGTTTTATTTTCACGATGGACAAATTGTACATAGACGGTATAATTTTATTACAGAGAAATTATGCATCTATTATACAATTTCAGTATGATTTCATTTTGTAAAAATGAAATTGTAAAAAGATAATACGAGTTCAAAGTTAATGATGAAATTGTGTGTATTTTAGATGATTTTAATGTTATCGAGATTATATTGAGATTGTGTGATGTTGACACGATTTCAACATAGTAAAAAATCATGTCATATTTATACAATTTTAATATTACTGTAAGAGCATAATCATTAATACTAAAATCGTGTTATCTTTTTATAATTTCATTTTCTGATAATTGAGATAATTGAAATTGTATTAGAAAGACACGAATTCTTCCTAATAAGATTGTGACTTTTTACTTTGTAAATATAGCATAGACATTGCACCAAGTGGTTTTGTCTATTCCATAGATTAAATTTTTTATACTAAAGTTATCAATATTAAATTTTTTTAATAATGTTTTTGAAAATATAGGTATAAATGATTTTGATGAGTTTACGTCGAAGTGCATAAAAAATAAAGTCTTGTTAAAATAGGAGTGGTAGATGTATCTGTCTTTGTGCCTATATAATAAAATGTGCAATGAGAGGTAGAGAGAGAGAAAGTTTTGTGAGACATCTTTTCTCTTCCTGAAAGGAACACAATGGATTCTTCTTCTTCATCATCAGCAGCAAGTGTTAGTCAGCATGCCAAGCTTGTTCCAAAACAATGTGACATCTTCCACACAGGAAGGTACCCTTCATCTCGCAGGACTCATTCCTCCTCCTCCTCTTCCTCCTTTGAATCGTTCTATTTCCCTGAGGATCCACTTCTCAGTCCTGCATCTCCCCTTAGATTCTCAGGTGTTCCATTTTCTTGGGAACACTTGCCTGGAATTCCCAAGAAACAGACTTCCAAAAAGAAGCTGCAAGAGTCATCCTTGAAACTATTACCATTGCCCCCACCAACCACCACACACTCTTCTAAGAAGCTCAGTCACGAAGAAGCAAGGGTCAGGAAGAAGAACTCAGTACAAAGTGTTTTCCAAAGGGATCCTTTCTTTGCTGCACTGGTGGAATGCTCAAAGGATGATAGTGAAGAAACAAGTAGAGGCTTGTGGAGTGGAGCTAAGGTGCCAAGGAGTGTGAGTGATCGTTTTGGGTTCATTAGCCTTTATGGTTCTTGCAAGAGAACATGTGCTGTTTCTGAGTCTTTAGTCTACCTTCCAAGCTCAAGAAGAAGCACCTGTGAAGATGTTAGTCCCAGGTCCCTCTAAGCTTGTGAATTGTGATGATGCCTAGCTGTCAATGTCCTTGTGTTCATGTTGTTGTAAGAAAACCCAGAAAGAGGTATTTCTTTCCCTCTTTTCTTAATTTTTTTCTAAACCTTGATCTTTGTTTTTAGTTTCTAAAATATGGTATGTGAAGACAAGTATATGTCTTTGGAAACCCAACTTATTGTAATATGTTAATACAAGTATAGGAAGTAGTGCTTTGTCTCCTTCTGTTAATTCAGAGATCACTGATGACTGATATTTTTCTTAATTTATTTTATCACTTTGGTTTTTGTTTTTTTTTGTTGGTACCAAACATCTAAATCTCTAAATACAAAAATATACGCTCTTTGCTGTATTTCATGTGATAAAAACACATGATGAGTGAAAATTACATGATCCCATGCGGAAACAATATGTACTGGACCACAGTGGAAAGAGACTGCCATATTATTGATTTGACTTTTTTTTATTTTCTGTGCACATTTTTTATTTGTAAGTGTTTCCTATGTATGAATGTGATTCCCAAAGATTTTCAGAGATGGCTCGAGTGGCTGCTGATAACAGCTAGCAAGTTGTTAAACTAACCTTCTCTTTCTTTCAAATGAACACAAGTACGTAAACTCTGTAGTCTATCTGTACAAAACTACATACTTAGTATACCCTAAACAAACATGCAAGGCTTGGGATAGACTCTATCTAAATCATACTAATGAGGTGGCTGTAGAATTAGTACACCTTTTCAAATAATATTTTTAAGGTTATAATTAGCATTGAACGAATCATGAACACCCTCAGATGATATTTCTCCCTCTGTCATTCTGATTCACAGAATATATTAAAATTTTGGATATCTTGAATGGAACTTCACAAATTGAGTGTACCCTATTATTGTTGTGCAGTGTAAGCTATACAAAAAAGAGTGAACTTTCATCTTCCTACATATTTTCCTTTTTCTAGTAATTTCAGGTCCTTAAGGTAATTTGACTTGGATTTCTAAGACATGGATCCTGAATGTGCTTTTTATATCACCTCTAGTATTCCGCTGAAACAAAAATAAAAACTTCACTGATTTGTTTTGTACACATCACAGTACAATCAATTCAAGTTCACATGCTCCGTTTGGTTTTAGCATTTAGTGACACTTCCGTGTAGATTTTCAACAACCAAAAGTGAGAAAATGTTTTTAGATTATTATAATGGTACTTGTAGGTTTTAACGTGCATTTAGTAACCAAAATTACACGTGTGGGACAGATATATGAATGTGGAGTAAAATGGTTTTTTTTTTTTTAATAAACCAACCTAATCCTAGTTAAGTTTATTTATTGATTAAGTGGAGTTCAACTATTTGTAGAAACACATCCATCTGATACATTACTCTACGTCACCTCCCTTGCGGGGAAAAAATATCGTATTTTGGAGGAAAAAGAAGAGACAAGTGTGGAAGCACCAACTATGATGATTCAACTACATCATAATGGATTTAGACAATCTTAGAGCTAAAGTAATGTAAATGGGTCCATCTGGTTTTCCCCCACATGGTTTCAATATTATTCAATGCATTTGTTATGACAGATCTACTACTACCTAGTTAAATCATGGATATTGAAAGAAAATAAGCATTATGTTGATGTTTTAAGTCTCTATGTTGGTGTAAAGGTCAAAGGCAAAAACCCTTTATATCTTTATGTCATGTTTTACGGTAGTGGATGTGCTCATAGCTGAGACTGTATAATGAGCAATTGGCCCATCTGCCTTGTGATATACCATTATTCTGAAAAGTGGTATCTCTTGGTTATCATAACCGATATGCTCAAAAGAGCATTAAAAAAGGGAGTGAAGTCAATGAGGCTGCTATGTAGGTTGGTTTTATTATTGAGAAGGGATGATGAGGTAAGCTATGGTGTCAGTGATGTACTTAAAACAAGATAAAAACAAATCTACACAACTGGAAATTGGAAGAACTTTGTAGACAAAAAGTTACTAGCAGATGCCAATGTTCATGGAAGTACAGGTAGTTGATATGTGACGAGTTCTTCATTTGGATTACACATTAAATTGCTAACTTTGATGTTTAATAAAAGTTTCATGAGGTGTATACTGTTATCCTCACGGGAATTAATGTGCTCCTTATTTCTCATGAGATATATAATAAAGAAAGGCTTTTAAATGTAATTAACTATGTATTGTGCACTAAATGCTTCAACCAAACTAAGAGTTACAATTTAAGTGGTGGAGTGGGCTCTTCTGGAAAACAGGAAAATTGGACAACTCAGAAATTCAACCACCTTGTTTGCTTCACACTTGGGTTACATTAACACAAGGCTTCATGTAAAATATATTGAATAGGAGTTCTTTAATTTTTCTTTTCTTTTTTTCTTCAAACCCTGTTCGTTCAGTCAACTGTAAAATGTGCTCGTGTCAAGTAGTTCCAAGATATTTCTTGTGAAATTTCCTTATTTTTTAGTCAAATTCCTGTCAAGTATTGAGACTTTATAGTGAACTGTTTTTATCTCTTTTAACATATATATATTTTTTTTTCATACAAATAGACTCTGTGATCAAATTTCCAACCACACATATTTAATCCATTTTGTTTTAAGGAAAAAACTAATGTGGCTCAACACTGTATTAGATAAGATCGCTATTGTTTTGCAGACAAAAATTCTTTTTAAATTTGGCAAAGGAATAAATTTTATTAAAAGTACCCTCATTCCTTTAGGATATTTTATCAAAATTCTACATATTACAGTAATAACAACCTAATTTGTTTGTGACTTTTAAACTTTGTTTAACAAAAGATGATTAATTGACAAATCATATGATATTATTTTAATAATAATAATTTATATTAATTTTCATATAATTTATTATTATTTATTTATTTCTATTTTAAATAATTTATCACATGTTAAAATGAAGTAGTGTGTTGAAGAATTACTTTTTTTAAGGTTACACGAAGTTTTGTAAATTAATTTTCTTTATATTAAGATAATTTTTAATTTTTTTAAATAATTATTCTATTGATGCGAAATATTTTCTAGTTTTAAAATAACTAAGTGCAAACTTACAATTTTGATATTTTTTATTCATAAAAAATCACAATAAATTTTAAAAGTGTACACTAGTTCTTACAAACTTTTTAATCAAATGAGTTATATACTCACTTGATGTCACATTTGATATACTTATTCAACATATCCTTCTTGAATATACGAGTGTTGCACCGCAAACATTAAATAATTCTTAACCATTTGGATACATTACTAATCATATAGGGTGTTAGATGATTCTGACCTAAGATACGAAATTTAAATTATATCAAAAAATAAGAAATTTAAAAAAAGTTGACCAAAATTGAGTGTTGATTTCATGGCACTAAATATTAGAAAATAACAGGTCACCAACACATGGATGGAGATTCTCTACCATTTTCAAGAATTGCAAGAAATACACAAGAAAGAATGGATTGAGGCTATATAATTTTAAAATGAATATGTTAATTGTTCCGTTTAATTGCTTGTCTCTCTAAAAGTAATAAAAATGTATCGCAGTTGAATAATTCTACAAACGAAATTGTTCTTGCTTAAAAATGATAGTACTTTGAGAAAAATTTATACGTGTAGTTTGTTTTTCTTGTGAAAACAACTTGAGTAGCAACAAAGAATAAATCGAGAACAAGCTTCCAAAAATAATAAAAAACATTTTGTGAATGTGTCAAAGCTCATAATTCATGCTGGTCGGGGAACGTGGGAAAGTAAGAGAGACAGAATATCACAAACTTATTCTGTCAGATCAACAATTTCTCATCTCTCTTCCAACCCTATATATTTTGCTCAATAAATAAATACCCTCACTTCATCATCATAAATCTCTTTTCTTTCTTTTTTTTCCATAACCCTCTTCATCTGCCACACCTCTATCATTGCTTCAAATTCCAACTATTACATATTCTAATTATTGTATGGGCCACCTTGGTTACTATATATGCTGCTTCATTACCTATAAATGCACCAATGATGCTTGAAAATAATAATAATATGAAAGACTTCTTTTCTTTTTTATTTGGAAAAGGGAATAATTTTGTAGTCCAATAACAGCTACGTCATGATTTTTTTCCATGATGATGGTGATCGTAATATGAAGTGAAGTTACAAAAATAGCTTCCCACGCCGACAGAATTTCCAGAAGTAAAAATAATAGGGTTATAGGGCAGTGTTTTTGCTTGATGTTGAAGAGTCCTTAGGCATTGGGTCTTTGACTCTTTGGGAGAACACCCCAAAACGTAGATCTAATGCAAGCATGCGTGCTCAGAGAACACTTCTATGAATCATATATACTATGCTACTACTATAACTGCCTCCAGACTCAAAATCGATTACAAAATATCAAAAATTAATTTTAAAAGCTAAAAATCATCAAAATTATTTTTTTACTTTTATTATAAATTACTTTTTTTTTCTCTAAACCAAAAGATTTAATTCGAATTTTAAATTTAAAACAAAAAGCAAACGGAATTAGGTTGCTTATTGTATTTAAATATAATATTCAGAGTTCATTATTAACAAAAAAACGTAAATAAATATTGTTTCGAAAATTGTTTTATCGTTTCAGTGTATATTTATTTTAATAATAAATTTGTATCTTATTTTTAACTATAAGATTGTACCTATGTACGTCCACATTAAATCCTCCTACCATAAACATTTATATTTGAGTAAATTTCAACCTTTAAAATTTTAGCAATGTGTAACATTGTCTGAACACACACACGTATATAAATATATATAGGTTGCTTTCATAAATTATTGAATCTATTTTTTAAATTGATTTTTAAAGAATTTTTATTTGTATATCATTTATAAAGTTTGGTTATCATATTAATTAATTTTTTTTTATCAATTTTACCATTATATATTTTTATTCTTTAATTAATTTATATATGTATTTATTGCGAAGTTGGAAAGAGAAATACAATAGAAAACTCTATCACTAATATAATACAATTAAAATAGTTTAGTGTATTTTTTGTTCTGAGAGAGCATTTTCTAGAGTTTATTAAATAAACTGATAATACTTTATGTACATATTATAAATTTCATAAGTTCTCATTCATAAGTAGGCAAGTGCCTCATCGAAAAAACTTTTACAGCTAGCAATGTTTCTTATCCCTAAATATTTGAATAAGGGCTTAATTGCACTTGTGGATAAGATGAAAAATTATAGACATGAACATAAAGTGATATAGAGAAGCCTCATTCAAGAATCAATATAAATTTTGAAACCATGACTAAAAATTTAACAAAAAAATTAACCTAAAAATATTATAATATATATATATATATATATATATATATATATATATATATATATATATATATATATATATATATATATATATCAATACACTTTAAATATATTTTTCTCCCTTCAGCTATCTTTTTAACGATAAAATTTTGATAGAGTTTCGAATATATTTTGAATGTGATGATTGAACCTTAATGAAGTTATTTTGACAGATTATAACATTGACATCATTTGTAGAGATAAAAAAATTCACTAATAGAAAAATGTCATCTACGTCGGTTTTGAAACTGACATAGATGAAGGTGGCGTAGAAAGTCTTGGACATATAACGTCGGTTATGCAACCGACGCAATATGTACGTCATTAGGTAGGTTAAAATAGAAATGAACATCATATACCCAACTAAAATAACTAAATTACAATGTAAGAGGTGGATCTACGTCAGTTGGAGCTGGAACCGACGTAATAGAGGACTTTTTACGTTGGTTGTAGCTTACAACCGATGTAAAAAGTCCTCTATTACATTGGTTGTAGCTTACAACCGACGTAAAAAGTCTTATTTTTTTAAAAAAAGTAATGGGTTAATAAATCTCTAATCGATGGAAGAAAACATTACAAAATATTTAGAATTTTCTAGCAAGTTTAGATATGTGAAATAAAATACTACAATCTAAAAAATGGGTGAAAAATAATAAAAAAATAACAGTAAACGATTAAGTTTTTGGAATTTCGAGAGGCTCAATCCTCTCCAAGATTGGCCAAGGGCTTCGTTACCCAATTTCGAGCAACTTTCATTTTTGGAGCGTCTCAATCCGAGCTTTTTATCAAAAGTTATGATTGTTTGAAGTTTTTTCGTCCTAAATTTTTGAAACCCTAAATCTATGATAAATTTTATACAATGTAAGAAATCTACCATCAAATGTATACTAAATCAAGTTGCTGATATAAAAATTGGGTCTAAAATAAATTTTTAACTTTTTTTAATGAATTTTACAAAATTGCTAACCTAGTAAGAGACAAGGGGTGTCGAACTAAGCATTCAACCGAGACAACTACGGAGCTTGCACACACAAAACGAATGTGGAAGAAGCCGAAAATGGAGCCAAACGAACCCTAGCAAAACTTATGAACACCAAAGATGCAAATGAAAATCAGTGAGAAAAGAAAGCAGCACCACGCAAAACGAACCCCACAATGTGAAATAGGAGAAGGCGGGGAGGCTTAGTGAAGGAGAAGACAATGACACTCAGTGAAGAAGAAGAAAGCGACTCTGTGAAGGAGAAGAAAGCGTAAGAGAAAAATGTTACCCAAGAAGTTAATATCTCCCTTGAAATCCCTATTTTTAACTCGAGAGGCATACTACGTTAGTTGGGAGCTCCCAACTGACATAGTATCTGACCAAATCTTATTCAATTTTCTTAAAAATTCATTCGTGTACTACAAGGAGGATATTATGTCGGTTGGGACTTTCCAATCGACTAGTATCTTCAGCGACATTACAAAGTTTTTAAATTTTGAATTTTTTCTTTTTTTAGTCTTTTCAACGTCGGTTATGAGTGGCAACCGACGTAGAATATGGTATATTATGTTGGTTTTGAGTTAACCGATATAATATCTCTTCAAATATTTACAAAAATGTCACTGCATTCTTTGTTTACAGTGGTTCCATTTTAACCGACGTATTATCCTGACGTATAATTTGTTTTTTGTACTAGTGAGTAGTTCTAAAGATGAATCATCATCTCCTTAGTCCTCGACTAGAAGGAATAAAAAAATGATTCTAAAAATTAATATTTATCCATTTTAAAACTCGATTGGAGACTTGTTATAATATATCTAATAGTCTCACATTGATTAGAAGTCAAATTTAAGGACAATTTAAATATATCTTTTTTCCTTAACTTTCTTCCAAGTCTTAGTAGTACAATGTTGCAGTGATTAAACCTGATAATATTTATCCCAACTTGATTTTGAAATATTAACTCTATTATAAAAATAAGAAAGTGATTTCAAAGTTGAATGAATTATCTTTTATCTTAGACCTAGTTAAGGAATTTATTTTAATACACTCATTAATCTCATATTATTTAATTTAGTAATCGATATTAATCACAATTTAAATATTTCTTTTTCTCTTAAGCTTGTGAAATATTTCTTTTTCTCTTAAACTTGTGAAGGGCATTTTTAAAAACAAAATCATACTAGAATTTTAAATTTTAGAATAAACAATATTTTGATTACCTTAGTAATATTATTTCTAACATATTTGAAGTCGAAATCGTATATGTGTGTGTGTAGCCTAAGAGTAGGCGTGTGTGTGGGTGGTTACGTTTTTGGATTTCCTATTGTGGTGGTCCTCGTGTCTTCTTCCACTATCCATGATCCTTCAACATCTCATCCTGAACTATTAGAAAAGTAGGCAAATAGAAGGTAAAGTTTGTCCCTGAGAAATTCAGATATACAATTTTTATATTTGGCCATTACAAGACAAAGATAGATAAAATAAGAGCAGTCAAAGGGTGTCCAAGATTCAAAGTGCAATAAATATTAGACTACTGTGTGTTGTTTATTTATCTTCTGAGTTGCGTATAGTTTAAGAGTGCTAATGTTCAAATTCTAACAACTTATCTTCCCAATGCGTTGCAGTTTAACAAAATGGTGTAAAAAAATTGGACATTTCTTCCGTTTTACTTTACACGATGTTTTACAGACAAAATAATTTATATTAATTGTGGTTTTATAAATCCAGCAATGCACTCAATATTTTTTCACATGACTATCTTTTATTCAATACTCAATGTTTAACTAAAAAAATAAGTGTTATATTAAAAAGTATTTGAGTAATAGTTAGCTAAAAAGATAAATGTTCTATTAAAAAGATACATAATATTTTTAATAATGTTCAAAACATTAATACTTGTGTCAAAACTTTAATCCTAGTATAAAATGAAATAGTACAGTAGACTCAAACATAAGACAAAAAATTGACATCAACAATGGATTTACATATAAATTAATATAATTAATTCTATCCTATTTAACAATAATTTTCATAAAACACTTTTTATTTAATTGAACATAATAAAACTAAATAATGTTAATTAACTATTAAGTAATATAAAATTAAGTATTTCAATGCATGTCAAAGAGTATATATTATTGAAAGTATATATTCTGAGAAAAGAGAATCAAACATTATTGGTGAGAAACACGCAAGATCTAATCATGTATGATTGCATGAAAGAGTGGCAGGAATAATATAGTGTATTAAGTTTGACTCAACTGGTTTGCCCTAATGCAATGTATAGAAAACAAGAAGAAAAGAAAAGAAAATGCGAATGGCAAATAATGGGAAGTGTTTGAAGGATAAGTTGGAAATTTGATGGCGATGACCTAAGTGTGACGCATACGTTAGTGTTGGAAGTGTTGGCATTGATTAATGGGAGAATTAAGAAGACTTCATTTGCTTGGATTGTGGTGTCATCTTCAGTAGTAAACAAAAGACATCTTGTGTCCTAAGCCATTACCCATATGCTGCACAAACACAAACGTTTTTCTTAAGGAATGTCACCACATTTCTGTAAAATCTAATCCTCTTTTTATTCTATCAATTCAATATTTTAAGTTTCTTTGTTACCGTCGGTTCCTTTTATTCTGATTTATTTAATATTTAAATTTATGCTTTTTTACCAGTCAGCAAATTATTTTTCTTATAAGAAATGCAAGTGTCTAACTAAAAGTTTCAGATTAGATAAAGATAAATAAGATAAGCAAAATATATATATATATATAAACTCACAGATTCATTAATTTTATGTGGTATTAAAACTCATTATGTCAAGTTTACATTAAGTGTTGTCTGGTATCTTGTATGAAGTTTATATGAAGTGGCATTAGATGTCTTGAATGGGTTGACTTGTGACTTGTTAGATTTAAATTTCTCTACTCAAGTACCAATTCTTCTCCATATATCTATTCAAAGAATTTAATATTTACCAATTGATGATATATTCATATAATGAATTTTGGATAATAATGTTTGTATATGTGTCTTTTATTTTATCATTTATTTTATTTCTCTTAATTATTTAAAAATTGAGTGAATAATTACTGTATAAATAGTTTTTATACTTTTTATTGTTATTTGTTCATTATTTTCATAAAAATAGTAATTTATCTACCAGCATGGTTAATTTAACAACTAAGTGAAAAAATAAAGCATCTTTAGGACCATGTTTATAAATTTATAAATAATTTTTTTAACATCAAAATCAGTTTTTTTTTTCTTTAGAAGTGCTTCGAAAGAAGTTCTTTCAACCATATTTTAGGTTATTATAATTTGAATATTTTGAGTGTTAATTTATATACATCATATTTACGCACTCTCAACGCTTGCATAATTTGTCTAATCAACTAATTTTACTGAATATTATTTTTTCGTGATGAAAGTATTTTGTATGGTTCATTATTATTCATAAATATTATCAATAAAAGTTAATACGGTCATGACACTTTTCAAAATCATTGTAGTCATTCTAAGTTATTTAATTAACACATAGTAATTATTTATGTCCTTTTATATTATGTCTAATTTGTTTCTTTCATCAACTATAATTATATTAAATATTAGATAAAATAAAAGCAATTAAATAAAACTGATTTGAAATGAGAAAAAAAAATATGAGAACTTAATTCTCACAATAAAGTTACTAAAATTGTACTAACATGACATCTAATGCCCTGAAAATTCCATTAAGTCTTCTTTCTTATGGTAGATCAACTTTTAATGTGAATATTTTCCTAAACATTTTTTCTGAATTGGATCGTTAAAATTGTATTTATTTTTAATTAAATTCTCACAAGTAGTTTCCTGTAAGCAAAACAAAAGGCAGTTAACAAATTATTCAATCAAGAAACAAATACAAGTTCAAAAATCCAACTAGAAAAAAATTGTTTAGAATTCTATCAAGTAATTTAACTTTTTTTAAAAATAGAAAATTTGAGTTTAATAATACTAGGAGAAAATTATTTATGATATCAATAATTTCATTCTCACAAGTTTTGTGTGACACTTTATATACCGTGGAATTAGCAACAATTTTATCATGTTATAATTACTTTTTGAATTAACATAAAATGTGATTTATTATTTTATTATTCATTAATTTTTGTTATTATATTATTTTTTTTATCAAAGGTTAGGTTAAAAATTAGTAAGATAATTACTATTTTTTCGGTTTACTCACTCTGTTATATTTATCATTATTGTTACCAGCACAACGTATTTATCTCCTTTAGAATTAATGTTGTTATCGTATACCACAGTCATTGTTATTTTTATCATCACTCTTACATCATCACTACTTTATGAGATATTCCAGTATTATCATTATTTCCTAAATCCTAAAATATAAATTATCCCGCCTAAGCCCTCGTTGTTATGTTCACCTTATGGTACTATAAGAATCTCTCACCATCGTTAAAAATATTGACTAATACCATTATTACCATCAATATTTTCATAATAATCATTATTATTATTTTAGTGATTATTATTGTTATAATTATTATCATTATTATCCATTAATAATACAATTATCTCATTTTTTACCCAGTTGTGCATCTCAATCATCTAAGTAAAACAAAAATGATTCTATTATGTAGCAATCAATCCGTGACTCAGTTAACACTTGAACGTTTATCTCCTCCTGAGTAAGGGAAGCTTCTTAAATTCGTTCATTGTTGTCCACTAGTGTCCCATCCTTATTTGTCGCAACCATACACCCACAACTATCACTATCATTTTCCTATGTTATGCCAAAAAATATTCATATATTATTTCTTCTAATCAATGTATCTTTGTTTGCATCATCTACTCCAAAAAAAACAACTGTATATATGGCCAATTAAAATCATCATAAATAAAACATGTTGATAATTGCATACCAAAAACACTTCGTTGAAGTTCATTAGGATTCCACAGAATAGACTTTGGTTCTATTTAGGAAGGGAAGCAAAAGTTAGGAACCGTTTTAACTCACCCAATTCAAAGAGGGAGTCTCATTAGTTTTTCAACTTTTGTAATCCAAAAATGGAGAATAGTATTGAAATTTCAATTTACTATTAACCGAAGATGCTACAGAAGGTATTTAACATCTTTAGATTATGAATTTTCTCTGTATCAAGAAATACAGAAAAGTTTACATTTAAGTAGAGCTATATGTTGACATTCGCCAGCAATAGCATATCTATAATCATACACCCTCCGAAAATTTTACATGCATAAGTGATAATAATGTTGCAATTAGATGATCAAGTATAGGTAACACCAGTGTATCACATGATCTCTCATGATTCAGTTGGACAAATCCATGAGACAGAACACAAGGAACTCGTATGACTTCAATCTGTCTATACAGCACAACATTCTCTTGTTAGTAGTTGACTATACTTTGAAATCAAAGCCATGAAAACATCAATATTCAAAGTGAAAGCAATACACACGATCGACTGTACGAAAACTCAGCACCCTAAAAATGTAAGAACCTCAACCAGCACATATAAACGAAACTAAACATCACAGGAGAAGCTACAATGTACACCAGGTGCCAATAAGGAAGGCATGCTAGAGGAGACATAGGTGAGGAACGCCAAAGCATCGCATTGGACTAGTCCACTAGAGCATCGGTCATCACATGGTCACCTTTTAGTTCAAGACTTGGCAATTACTGGTTCAAGTGCATGGACACCTCAATCATATGATATAACGAAATTGAATAATTTAACAATCCGGAAGGGAGTGTGCCGATGCAAATGGTGAGAAGCTTGCAGCTGACTCACTATACCGGAGAGGATGTTGTTGATGACTGGATGAACCCAAATAACTCACTGAAGCATTGCTTGGACTTGGCATATATGGAGACATGTACCTTGAGTTAAGGGATGGCAAAGAGGGATATCCCATGGAATGCGGTGAATTCAAGTGAGAAGCTAGAGATCTTTGGGATGCATTCCTAAGATCTACTGAGCTTCGGCTCAGGCTTAGGGAGGGGGATTGATGGTAGGAGGACCTAAGTGATGGATGAAAATGAGGTGTGCTGGCAAAAGAGTGGTTACGAGATGCGGTCTGCGAAGGTGTCCGGGCAATTTGTATTGCTGAAGATGAAGCTACGGATGATCTCACAGAAGATAAGACAGAGGATGCCATAGATGCTGGGGTTGACGAGAGCAAGGGTGTGGATTCTGAAGGTGGTGGATCAGTTAAGCCAGTTCTTGCATCACGCTTGCAAACTGGACAAAAGGTTCTCCATGAAGTAAGCCAAGAATCCACACAGGCAGCATGAAACTCTGCCAATAAATAATTGGGAAAAACGAATTAATATAATCTGTGTAACAATCATAATTTAACATGCATATAATGCAAATATATAAGTAATACCAATGCAGGCAGTCGAGACTAATGTTAAGCAGCTAAACATCAATAGCATGTTATGTAATGCAAAATCAAAAAACAAAGGAAAACCTTTCAGTAGGGTCAGACTAACTGAAGGAGTCAAGAACATGGTCTTCAAACAAAAATACAAAGAACAGAAGTAGGTTATGTGATTATCTGCTTTTTTTTTCAAGGTGATTTAGGATAAGGACCAGTTTTAATCTGGTGCATTACACCGCACATGCAGGTTTAGAATTCATAGAGCCACACAAAAGGTCCAGAAATTCCAGGACTTCCATTTGTATCCCAGGTCAAATTTGCACCTTCCAACCTACTGGGTTGCCTGCTTCGAGATTGAGATAAGGGTTGCAAATTAGAAGACTTCTTAAATTCTTTTCCCTGCCAGGTCATGTTATGAGAATTTTATAGAATCATCCACTACAATCAATTTTCATATACCACATGTAAGTCAGACCAAATTTCACATAAATTAAGTAATTTGTTAAGTTTGCAGTACTCAATGACTCATGGGGAGTATAAAGATCAAATTAACTTCAAAATAAATTGTCCTACTGTTCTACTGCAAAAAAACACCGGGTGCCAGTTTTTTACTTTAGCTACTTCAATTTTGACATACTTAAAAAGTTTCAAGATGGAATGAACATTTTCTAACCATCCTTGTAAAATGTCTGTTTTAAGTTGGAGGTTAAGAAACAACAGGATTGTACAAGAGGGTTACTGGTGGTTGTTTATTTCTTAAAATGCAATGCAACAGCTTCATTTTGCTAGTAACTCAACACCAAAAAAACCGTTAACATGCGTACATTGGCTAAGGAATATGGTCAGGATACTCCTTTAAGACTTGGGTGACAATCCGCCTCTTTTGAGCAAGCTTTCAGAAGTGATTTAGTGTCCAATTCTAATATAGTATCTGATAATGGGCCAACCAAACGCATGACCCAGACACCAGTTCAAATCAAGGACTACATTTTAGTGTTTATTTATTTTTGTGTTCTATCCTTGTAATAAACTTGTTTTTGGGCTTGCCATTTTGGGCCTTACTGCAATCCTTCCTAGTATATGTATTACTCCTCACTGAGATAAGGAATGAACATTTTTCTTCTTCGTCTTTGTGTTGTTTCCTTTGTGCCTCTCTTTTCTTGAATTATAGTAGCAGTAGCTCTGGCCTAACAGTATCATATCCTGTCTGTTGGATTACCAGTAAATGTTCAGTCACACAAACTTCACACTTCAAATGCTCAATCTTGGGTTTGGGGGTGCTAAAATGCAAAACATTAGCTAAAAATATGGTCAGGATACTGCTTATAAGACTTGGCAACCCCCTCCCTTGAGATAGTGATAAGGGACTTGGGTTATTATGAGATGCCTAAGTCCCACGTCGAGAGTAGTATTAAATACTCGGTGGAGTATACAGCTAGCCATTGGAAGTGAGTTGGGTCTGTTGAATTCTAATAAAAACAATTAACTTTCTTCCAAACACCTAAACTAACACAAACTTCGAGGGAAAAATGTTATAATATCTTAATAAAAGCTTAATTACAAGTTTGAGGGATCTTCCAGATTTCCAAATAGGTATTTCAAGGTGACAACTTATCAGTTAAAAACAGAAAAAGGGATTTGCAAAACACACCAGAATAATCCAAGTCAGAATTCCCCTACCAGGATTAACAAAGAGATGGGTAGAATCAACTATCAAGTAATATTAGTAAGAATACGTGCAAGTTGAAAGTAGGTAGAACATAGAAAGTAGAATTGCTCCCAGATCGCCATTTTAAAAAATCCCATCAGAAAACTTCTTTTTCTATTATAGTTTCTATATGTTGCAACAAGTATGTGAATGCACTTTCCATTTCAATAAGGATTATGTGGTGATCAACAACATCAATGAGACAATATAGCCAAATTGAAAGTGTATTTTAACTCACATGTTAAAGGCAAACATCACAGTTCAAACAACTAAATACTTTTAACCATAGTTTGTAGAAGAACGTAAGGGTCTCCAAGTAAAGAAACATCCTGCTTGAGGCTTACGAGAAATGCAAATAAACTTACTATCACCTTAAAATTAACAAGTTTTATTGTATACTTATTTCCAACACACCCTTAGACAATGACCAGGAAATAGGCAAAACCTGCCTCATGATCAACAACATACTTATTTGTCAGTTAAGGTTAACTGATACTACACCAGAAGTTTTAAAACAACATGTGGTGGATATCGAATATCTTAACATGGGATCAACATTAGATCCAGTGGTAAACAGCACAAAGTTCCTTGAAATTCAAGCTGAGCAATGCCCTAGTACATAAGCATACATTGAAGATAGATCAACCAACAGAATAAGATACTGGATATAAAAAAATGTCATGGGAACACTTACTGTGACAGCAGGGCAAAATCCTAATCTTCTCGCCAACACAATAGTCTTCAAGGCATATAGCACATGTTCTTGATGTACAGTTGTCTTCCAAAACAGAAGTAAATATCAAACTTGGCATTGCTTTCACTAGGCGACTACTCATACCATGAAATTCACGAACAAGAGAAGCTCGAGGCCTTTCTCTTCTTATGCGATGCCTGCGGACAAAGAAACAAGTGGCCAGCACAGCAGACATTGCAAGTAGGGAAATAAATGAAATTGCCATGATAGACCATGCTGAGTTTTCAAAAGTTGGAATGAGCCATATTTCCACATTAGTCCAACCAGCATATTTCTCTAGTATTTCACCCGAAGCTTTAGATACAAATACTGCGTGTATTCTTATCCCAGCAGAATTTCCTGCCACTGAAACTCGAAAAAATTGTGAATTAGAAATTCCCAAAATATGATGTAGGTGTACAAAAACAGATACAATGTGCAAGAAAACAAGAAATATGCTCAATGGTAAGTTATCTACAATATCCATTATTTGACAATAGAACTCATATGCTTCACTGGTCTAAATTTTTTCAGCTCCTTCTTGTATACATGTTCTTCCTTGATAATATAATCCATCTACTACACATAAAGCCTCAATACATCCAAAATCTCAGACTGTCATGCTATTATTGCTGACACCCCAATTTCGATGGTCATAAAAAAATCCACTCTAACATTGAACGAAATTGTTTCTCTAAACTTCCATTTAACATAAAAAAGAAAAACAGAAACCAACAATCCCTAATACATGTCTTCCAAATTACATTATATTAATCAATTCCTTTCACAGAAACTTGTACAGGAAACATTATAAGCTCCTTTAGGTTACAAAAAATTATGATTGATGAAAAATTATCAGCTACCACAATCTAATGATGAATCTATAATCTATACAAAACTATTTTGCAACGACCAGTGAATGTTCAATACAACTCATGTTATCTTTGGGGATTGGAGAAAAACAAGTTTAATAGCAATTGCATTGAGAAAGGATGATGAACAAATGTGGCTTGTATATAAGAATTGATCATTACTTGCAACCAAGACACCGTCTTCTTCATTGTCATAAACAATTACAGCTTCGAAGCCAGCCCTTTGTGCCCTTCTGACTTTCTCCTCAAAGCTACATCCCCCTCTAACCACCAAAGCAAAAGGTGAACTCGCATTGGGAAGTCGTTCAACTTTGTTTGTTAGTTCTGTACACGCATCAAGTGGCTCCGCCAAATATAAGACTCCATATTCTCCAGAACCTTTGACTGTTGGAGCTGAAACCAAAAGACTTTCATGTCAACAAAAATTAATCGATAAAAATAACATCCACACACCATCACATGCAAACAACAACATAACACCACATTTACATTCTTCATCGGTACTTCACTATTTTTATTCCACAAAAAAATCATGAATTTAGTATTACAATTACAAAAATCTTGAATTCACTTTACAATGATAGACATTTGCATTAAATTCATCTTGCACACCACATATCAGCATCTACTGTTTGATGCATGCCCTGCCCCCCCAAATCATTTCAAAAACTCTTTTTTCACTTTTTCTCCTCCTATCCAAGTAAATCGTTCACACACACTCTCTCTCTCTTGCTGATAAAAAAAATAAACACTCTCTCTTTCTCTCTCTTCAGATAGGATTTTAAATTTCTAACATGACGAAAAGCTTCAGCAGAACCAAATTCTTAGCTGAACAAGCTTGCCTTCATGATCCTAGATCGAAAAGTAGAACTAGTTTCCCACTGACAAAGCTGCCCCAAATCACACTACCCATCACCCAAATGAAAATTTCAATACTCATATGGCCCAAAGACCAAAACCACATCCTCCCTTGACCAGAACAGTTTATTCACAAAGCACACTAAATTCTTAACCTGGTAGGAGAAGAAATAGCCTAGAAAACTTACCAAAATTTGCTTCAATATCATCGAAGGACAGAGTGATATTGTTCCCAATAAGCACCACCTTCGCAGCAGCCATAGCACACAGACTCACCAAAGAGAAGAAAAAGAGTAGATTCAACGTACCCATCAGAGCAAAAGATTCCTTACGCAAAAAGCACAGATTTTTGGTTGGAAATCATCCGAGGGAAAGAGAGAGAATAAGAAATTGGGATTTTTGCAATTTAGGGTTTTGAAAACGCAGCAAAAATAATAGAAACATCAGCTTCCATTTCCAAAAAAAAAAACATGAATGTTCTAATCCTCTATTCCTCGATGCTCCCTGTTATACTCTTTTTCGATTTCTAATTGATTGCTAATAATAATGTCATATCAGCAAATTGGGAAATTTAATATCACAAGATAAACTAAACACTAATCAATATCAATTTTGTGCCAGAAATATATAAATAAATAACGTGACTGAATATGTTAAGAATGATTATAAACTGAGCCAATTGTTGTTTGTTTCTTATATCAGAACAAACAATAAACGATAATATTTTAACAGAAGAAACAACCAAAACCTTCTACAATATATATATTAACAGTAATTTTCTCAACAGAATTTGGTTACATATTAAGAAATTAAAAATTTACCTAGTGAAAATCGGACATGTATTATTGAAATAGAAAAATCAATGATATCGATTAGATATTAAAATTTGATAGTTTTAGTTATCTATCTTTAAGAAATAAAAAATGATAAGTATCTAAAACTTATCAATGTTATCGTATTATCAAAATGTAGTCCCCAGAGTCTCCATTACTCTGTGGACCTGCCCACTCCAATCTCAAATCTTTATATTTATTTGTAAAACTAATAATAGTTTAAAATATTCATAAAATGGAATATTCGAGGATCGAGAAAAACAAAGTACCAGTGTACTTAATCAGTGTTTTTCTTTATTGCATATTGTTATGTATTTCTCATCGTTTATAATTAATTGTAAATGTATTAATTAATTTCTTTGTAATTTTTATATTTACTATTTTTTGTATTTATTGATTAAAAAATAAATTAATACTTTCATTTAAAATGGAATTAAGAAAGCATATACATGTTGACTTCATAACTTCTTTATTATTGAGAAAATTATGTGTAAAATATTTAAATTAACATAAAATATGCAATATATATAATATAACATTTTTTTATGAGTGAATTAAATCGTTTTACTCTGATATAAATGGCTAAAACAAATACCCCTCTAAGCATTAAAACTTTGATATGTTACAATATAAGAAAAAATTAGGTTTGATATCCTTTTCTTTTTCAACACTTTCACCACTACTCAATGAAATTTCTTGATTATTTTTTTTTCTTAAATATAGTTTTTAATTTTGTTAAATAACTTAATTTGGTTCCTTAGATTGAATGATTAAGAAAGTGATGATTTGACGGATCGATATGGATACATGAGTGATTATTTAGATCAGTTGTATAGTTAGCAAATAAGATGGTGTTAGCTTTTATATAACTAATACCAGTTGTATAATTAGTAAATAATTGGGTACAGATTTTTCAAATGATGCATTGAAAATGTTGATGATGAAAGGCAAACAATTATTATGAATATATATATATATATATATATATATATATATATAAACTAAAGAAAAATGTAAATATTTTTT
>Ga0209700_103966_pt1 | contig 27503 bp, 9 predicted proteins | sample SiratroredBW_FD_187528 | JGI IMG/M metagenome (GOLD analysis project Ga0209700, IMG submission 187528) | Root nodule microbial communities of legume samples collected from California, USA - Siratro red BW (SPAdes) (version 2) | ecosystem: Host-associated > Plants > Roots > Nodule | place: USA... | reverse complement strand
AATACTGTATGATCCCACGAAATTGGACAAGGTGAATCATACATGATGTGGGAAAGCCTAAACAACTCCTGAATTGGATTCACAGATGTCTGTTGCTATTGGTATGGCTGCGGGTCAGGACTTGGTGGTAGTGGAAGCTGCGAAAGAACCTCCACGTGGTGGTGGTGGTGGCTGCGACAGAACCTCCACGTGGTGGTGGTGGCCGCAAACACGAAACAACGGAGAGAGAGAGCGCGAGATAGAGGTTGGTCGAAAGGCAAGGGAGAGGGAAAGGCAATGCAAGGACAATGAGAGGGAGAGGAAGACAATGCACTTGAGGAAGAGGAAGACGAAAACGAAGGCGAAGGCGAAAAGCAGAAGCGAAGGTGAAAGTAAGACGAAGACGAAAACAGAGGGAGGGAATTTAGTTTCAGCCCTAAAAGAAGACATACAAACACGGTTGTTAGTGGCAACCGCGTTTGTATGTAGGATACAAATGCGGTTGCCACTAACAACCACGTTTGTATCCTCCTGCAAAATAATTTAAAAATTGTTTTGCAGATACAAACGCGGTTCTTGGAACAACCGCGTTTGTATCTCCTTGCAGTTTTCAAAAATAAATTAATTGTGGCCTATTATCATGGTTTTTGCTTGAACCGCGCTGGTATAGTCTTACTTAATTTCAAAAATGTCACCGCGTTGTTTTTAAATGCAGTTCATTTTTAACCGCGATGATATCCTGCCTTTAAATGTTATTTTTCTACTAGTGTAAAGCCCAAGTAGACTCGGCTCGACCCTACTTGACCTAGTGATGAGCACATTTATACTTACACTTAATCTTAGCCTTCTTAGACCATAATTGTGAAGAAAATAGTTTTAATTATAACTTACCTGATTGGATTTATTTTTACTTTAGCTTCAATTATTGGTTAATCTCATATTTTTAACAGCTGATGATCTAATTCTTGTTGCAGCGTACAATCTTATGGAAGAGTTTACTACACAGATAAATGTGAGCCTGATCAGTGAAAGTTCAATTCACTTATTTGAAATAGATTTGGAAACAAATCCACAGAATCTAGAGAATTAGAAACGAAATCTAAGAAAAAGAATTAGAGAATAAAATCTAAAAAAATCTCAAAAACAAAATCTACAAAATTTGAGAAAAGAATATTGAAAAATAATTGACAAAAATTGGAAACAAAATATGAGAAAAAAATTAGAGAATAAAATCTACAAAATTTGATAAACGAAATCTACAAGATATGAGGAAAAGATTTGGATACATTATCTAAAATAAAATCTGAATTTGAAATCTACATAGAAATAAATGGATACAAGCCATAAGGAGGAAGAGGATCACCTTACATTACACACTAGAGATGTTCTAACCTAGCTACGCCATTTTCCTTAGTTTTATAAATTCTTCTTCTTTTTAATTTTCTTCTTGTTATCCGCATTATGGATTGATTCTCTTGTGATTTCACATAAATGATGAAGTTTTGTGTAATTTAATTTTGTTTGTCAAATTCTATAATAGATTGCGCTAGACGATCTGGTTTTATTGAATTCTAATATTTGTTATTGGAAATGTTTTTAAATGCTTGTTGATAATTTAATTATATTATTTAATTAAAATTCTTGTTTAGTTTTATTTATTTTGAACAATCTCTTGTTTGCTAAATTCAAGAGGTAAAAGACTAACAAATTCATGAGTAAATGCTTGGAGCCAAGTGAGGCACTGAATGAATTGGTGTAAGCTTATTTCATTAATTAGATTTTGTTGAATTTAATTGATGTTTGTTTGGTTAAATTTGATTTTGTTTGGAAATTGAATGAATGTTAATCATATGAAAATTGATGAAGAATTAAATAATGAATAAACTCGAGAATCAATATGGTTTCTAATTCATTTTATTCTTATTTCTTTTAATTGCTTAATAACAAAGGCCCCTTTTTTATTTGTTGTTCTTTCCAATTAACATTTTCTCCATACCATACATGAATCTCGTTTAACTAAGATTATAATTGAATGCGTTGGGAGACGACTTAGACTGAAGAACCCTATCTATACTCTTATTTTGTTAACTTTTGACAAGTAGATGGCATGTGCCAAGCCCCAAACAATCTAAGATAGTGCATTAGATAGTCTACACTCACACTCTTTTATTTGATTTAAAATTACAATAATTAAATTTGACGTTGTTTTTGGAGAGTCCAATTAAATTTCAGTTTCTAGTTCACTTATTAGTTTGTTATTTTCTATTTTATCAATTTTCAATTCTTCTATTCTTGTCAATTTTAAATGAAAAAAAATTTAGTTCCTATTTTAATTTTATAAATTCGAATTTTCTTTTAAAAAATCTAATATTTTACATATTCAATCTTATTTTGTCTCCTTATATCTTATTTAATCTTTTTTTGCTTTATCGTATTTTGTCTTCCTTTATTCTATTTTATTTTGTTTCTATTTTTAATTGCTAATTTTAATTTTGTAATTTCTATTTTTGTTTTTGTTGTTTTTTTTCTTTCTATTTTTCATTTTGTTCTTTCTGTTTTTAATTTTTGTTTTTATATACTTAAGTGTTGTTTCTGTCTTTAAGACTTGGTACTCAAGTGTCTCCAATTGTGACCCACTTTTTTTTTTCTAGGAATTTACTTGGTGAACTTTCAACACCTTTTCTTTTAAGAAAAAACCTCTTAAACCAAAACTTTTTGTAAATTCATGACCTTAAGACTTCTTTTAATCATTGTTTTCTGTAAGTGTCTAAACATGTTGTGTTATGTCTTGTCTAGTGCATGACTGGAGCAAATCTAGACGATTTTATATCTTTTTTATCTAGAGATTGTTCATACATATCCTAAGCTTGTTAAGCAATAAAAAATTCAAAACTTGCATAATTCTTTTACTAATAAATTGTTTACTAATAAACCGTTTGTTAGAGCATCTGATTGTGTTACTTTATCTATCCCTTTTCTATTCTAATTTTAATATTGATACCATGGTTGAAAGAACTTTAAGATAACTTGTTGCACCTAATATTACTATTCACACTCTCTGTATTCAGTACCCTGACATAGATGTGCCATGTGAGTTGAAATCTAGTTTGATACATCTGTTGTTTGAGTTTAATGGTCTTGTTGGTGAGGATCCACACAAACATCTCAAGGAATTTTTTGCAAGACTTGAAAAAAGACTAGTTGTACTATCTACTAGCTGGGAGGATTTGAAGAGAATGCTTTTCGAAAAATATTTCCTAGAGTCCAAAGTCAATTCGATTAGGAAGGAGATATATGGAATAAGGCAGCTAGATAAAGAGAGTTTGTATAAGTACTATAAGAGATTTGAGAGACTATGTGCAAGTTGTCCATGTCACCAAATTCATGAGCAACTACTTTTCCAGTATTTTTATGAAGCCTTATATCTATGCACAGGTAGTTGATAGACGCTACTAGTGGATAAGACTCTAGTGGAAACAAGGCAGTTAATTGAGAATATGGCCTCCCACAATCAATAGTTCAACACTAGAAGCAATTTGGTGATCTTGACGAGAGGAGTCCATGAGATGGGTATGTTGTTGATCATGCAAAGATAGAGAATAAGTTAGACAATCTAGCATCTATGGTAAAACAACTACTAATGTCTCAAATAGTTGCTAACTGGTGTAGGATTTATACTTTTTCTGATTGTCCCACTGATTCTTGTCCTATACTACATAAATTTGAAGGAAATGGTGTTGAATTCCCTCAAGCTTACATTGCTAACATCTATGGTAATAAAAAACTATCTATTGATTTTTCCTTTTAATTGCATATCCTCTCAGCAACAATATAATCATGATCTTTAGTCTAACAAATACAATCCCAATTGGAGGAATCATCCAAATCTAAGGTGGGGAAATTCATCATAATAGCAACAACAAAAACCTCTTACTCGTTATTAGTCTCATGCTACTAGAACCAATAGAACCAACCTCCACATGTACATCAACAACAACAACAAACTCCATCGCCAATTGTTGTACCCTCTAAGAGTAAACCTTCTTTAGGGTAATTAATGTAACAATTAACAGTTATCGCAATCAGGATCACGATAGGGCGATAAAAAATATATTAAAAAACATTTGGATACAGATTGGAGTTACCATCATAGTTTATTATGAAAAGCTATAGGAAAACCAAAAAATTATCTACGAACCAGATTTAGGATACGGGAGTCGGTTACGTGTGGGAAAGGTATTAACATCCCTACAATGCCCGTTATAAGACGGTACCTTTAATCAAATAAGCAAAATTGAGTGTGATTTTACAAAATGTTATTTTTCCCAAAAAAATAGTTATTACAGCAACTAAAAAAAAACAAACAAATATATACTTAAAAAAATTCAAACAAAAATAATAATAATAAGAAACAAATAGTAAACAAAGATTTATTGTTTGGGCCTGACAAGGATTGACCATGGTTCTACGTATTTTCATTCGAGATGAAAAATCAAGGTTCACGTAGTTTTATTTTAAAAAATTTTTAATAGAATATTTAATATTTTTTTATTTTGAAAATTTTATATATATTTTGTTGATTATTTTTAGAAATATTTTATATTTTTTTAAACTTTTATATATTTTTTCATTTTTTACAAATTTATTTGAAATAAAACATTATTTATTAGTTTATTAAAACAAAAGGAAATAATAAAAAAATGAACTAGAGACAAATAATAAAGTTAGAAAAAAAAAACAATGAGTGGGCTAAAGAACCTAACACACAAACTGAATCAAGTTAATTTTTTAGCCAAGTGGATCAAGCCTAACTTCATATTTTTATTGTAATTTTTTTTATATATTTGGTGAGTCCAAACACTGTACCATTATTTTAATAGGCGAGCCTAAAATCTGCACCTCATTTTATTTGTATTCACTGCACACCTAAAACTCTATTGGACCAAATTTAAGGCTTTGCACTGCACCTCCCTTTGATTCATGTTGTACCCCATCAACCTTTTTTCACATAAACATAAAAAGAAAATGGGCCAGGCCAAGTCGTGTCCCGTCCTCATTGTTGATGACCTTTACCCTAATTAGGTTACACCTGAAAAGAAGAAAGGAGTGTAGTGGCACACTACCACTCCCTGCACCTCTTCCACTCCCATCACTCTTACCGCCGAATCATCACTTCCTCCATTTTCTCCATGTCGTCCCAATGCTTTCGGTAATTCTCATATTCTCAAGAAGAACTCTAACACCCTTTAGGGTTGAGAACAATGGCAGTGGCGCCGTTACAGAGCAACACACATTCAGCGTTAGGGGATACAATGGTTGTGATGAGTCCAGATGGTGAGACCGTCGCGTGACGTGATCGTAGGCTGTGGCGTGAAAACGGTTTGGGAAAAGGCTAAAGGGGCTCGAAAGTTTGATTAAAGCGCTCATGGCAGTACCCACCGTGTCATGGCAACAGCGACGATGCCGTTTGGGCAGTGCCACAATATTCACTAGTGGTAGGGAGGTATGTTTTGGATTTTAGGGTTTTCTTTGGCTGTGTTTGTTTGGAATTGGCACTTGAGTTTGGCTTCTGATATTGAGTTTTGTTTTGAATGGGAGAAATTGAAGACACTTGAGTCCTTACTTTGAATTGAAGAAATTTGGCTAATTTCAAGTTTCCTAAATTTTGGTTTTGATTTTGGACTTGTTTAGGTTTGGCTAGTATAATTCTTTTGGTTTGGGAATTTTTAATCTATTTTTTTTTTTGTATGGATTGGCTACTATTTGACTTATTGTTTTATTTGAGATTATTTTAAGAGGGTTTAGGATTCTTGTTGAGTGCTCTGATGTATTTGCTTTCATGATTCACTGATATTTAGGGGTTTGGAAATTTGTTGTTTAGGAATGTTTTGGGATGGCTGAGATGGAGATTGTGACAGAACCCAACAACCTCTTGGTTTTCTTGGGATTGAGTGTGGATAAGTGCTCAGTGGTTCTATTTAAATATTTGTTATTCTCTGTGGTTTTGAGTTTCTGTTTGAGTGCTCTTTATTTCTCTAAAAATCGTTTTTTCACTTATGTGAATATCTCTCTTTTTATAAAAATTTTCAACCTTTCAGATCATCACCTCCAGTTAATGTCACCTTAACTGATACATTAATCAACATTATTTGTATAAGCAGAATAATCGTCAATTAATAATAAAGGTTACAAAACTGAATTTTTTGAAAGTCATCAATTCACCCATTCAAATTTCTAACTTTATTATTATTTAATTTTTTTAAAATTAATTTTTATTAATTTTAGTACACCAAAAATAGGTACCTGAAAAGGCAGCCTGAAAAATAAAAAGTTAGAAAATAAAAATAAAAATAAACATAAATAAGCATAACAATTCCTATTAATAAAACATAAAAATTGAAGACGAAAGTGTAGAGACACAGACTACTGCACACACCAATCAATAATTAATTAGGACAAGTACAAATAGTAATTTCATTTTTTCTTTCTGAGACATCTCCAATGGATTCGGCTTCACCAAACTGTGGTCTTTTTATTTTTTTCATCAGACTATATCACAACTCTCTTTTTTTCCTAAATGAACCCTATTAAATTGGGCTCCAATCAGATCAAATTATTTTTTTGACTGAACCCCTAAGGGATTAGGCTTCATTTAACTTTTTTATTTATTTCTTTTCTGCTACTTATTTTCAAAATGGACCCAAACTTTTTTTTTTTTTACTTTTCATTTATAAAAATAATTGTATTTGGCCAAATGAGATAGGGTATTGACAGTTGCCCCTCCTTACTTAAATTTTACCAAATAATCTGAACTTTCAAGAACTTCATATTATCTGAGTAAAAGATAAGTAAGGACAAAGACACTAATTTCGCTCGATTTTAAAAATAAAATACATACATGGATAGAGGCCAAGACCTCGTATTGAGACGAGAGAGTCACGAAACTTGAACTGACCTTGTACTAAGACGAGAAGGTCACGAAGCTTGAAGTGACCTTGTACTAAAACAAGAAGATCATAAAACTTCAATTTTGAGCTGGCCTTGTACAGACGAGAGGGTCATTGTTCTTCATTTTGAACTAACCTTGTACTGAGATGAGATGGTCTTTGTTCTTCATTTTGACCTTGTATTTAGACGAGAAGGTCATAAATTTTGATTTTTTTGAACTAACCTTGTACTAAGACGAGATGGTCATTATTATGCATTTCGACCTTGTACTAAGACGAGAGGGTCATAAATTTTTTTTTTTTTTTTTGAATTGACCTTGTATCGAGACGAAAGGGTCGTTGTTCTTCATTTTGACCTTGTACTGAGACAATAGGGTCATAAATTTTTGACTTTTGAACTGACCTTATACTGAGATGAGAAGGTCGTTGTTCTTCATTTTGACCTTACATTGAGACGAGAGGTTCAAAAATTTTTATTTTTGAACTAACCTTGTACTGAGACGAGAGGGTCATTGTTCTTGATTATGACCTTGTATTCAGATGAGAGGGTCATAAATTTTGATTTTTCAAAGTACCATGTATTGAGATGAGAAGGTCATTGTTCTTCATGTCGACCTTATACTGAGACGAGAGCGTTGTTGTTCTTCATTTTAACCTTGTACTAAGACGAGAGGGTCATAAATTTTTTATTTTTTAAATGGCCTTATTTTGAGACGAGAGGGTTGTTGTTCTTCATTTTGACATTGTAAAGAGACGAGAGGGTCACAAATTTTGATTTTTGAACTGACCTTGTACTAAGATGATAGGGTCGTTGTTCTTCATTTTGACCTTTTACTGAGACGAAAAGGTAATAAATTTTGATTTTTTTGAACTGACCTTGTACTAAGACGAAATTGTCGCTCTTCTGTATTTCGACCTTGTACTGAGATGAGAGAGTCATGACTTTCGATTTTTGAAGTGACCTTGTACTGAGACTAGAGGGTCATTGTTTTTCATTTTGACCTTGTACTGAGACGAGAGGGTCATAAATTTTTATTTTTGAACTAACCTTGTACTGAGACAAGATGGTCATTGTTTTTCATTGTGACCTTGTACTGAGGCGAGAAGATCAAAAATTTTGATTTTTGAACTGATCTTGTACTGAGACGAGAAGGTCATTGTTCTTCATTTTGACCTTGTATTGAGACAAGTGGGTTTTAAATTTTGATTTTTAAATTGACCTTGTGTTGAGACGAGAGGATTGTTATTATTCATTTTGACCTTGTAATGACACGACAGGGTCATTGTTTATTCATTTTGAACTGACCTTGTACTGAGACGAGAGGGTCGTTATTCTTCAGTTTGACCTTGTAGAGAGATGAGAGGGTCATAAATTTTGATTTTTGAACTAACCTTGTACTGATACGAGAGGGTCGTTGTTCTTCATTTTGACCTCGTACTAATACGAGAGGGTCATAAATTTTGATTTTTGAATTGACCTTGTATTGAGATGAGAGGGTCATAAATCTTCATTTTGAATTGACCTTGTACTGAGAATCTTTACTGGACCTTACATCGGAGGGTCATATCTTCACTAGACCTTATAACATAGGGTTATATCTTCACTGGACATTGCATCAGATGGTCATATCTTTACTTGAGACCTTAAAACAAAGGAGCTTTTATCTGAATCTAAGACCGTGCATCAGAGGGTGACTTATCTTTATCTGAGATCTTGAAACAAAGTGTCTTTTACATGAATATGAGACTTTGAAACTGATGGTCATACCTAAAAATATGAAATTGAGATCATGACCTTGTCTAAGATCAAATATCAATTACGTGAAAACGATACTCTAACAATGTCTGGAGAGATTGAGTAGACGAACACCATGTGATTGCTAAAATAAAGAGTCGAAACCTTAACAGTGTTGGAAGGTCACAACTGAAAATTGAGACCGAGATCATGTCCGTGTCTAAAATAGCATATCATGACTTGAAATCAAATCTCTTGACACTATCGATGAGATTTTACAACCTTGTTGTAGAAGTAATAAGTAGACAAACACCGTGTGAATGCTCAAAATAAAGAGTCGAAACCTTAACAGTGTTGGAAGGTTACAACCGAAGAGTGAGACTGAGATCCTGACTGTGTCTAACATCGCATATCATCACTTGAAATCAAATCTCTGGACAGTGTCGCTGAGATTGTACAACCGTGTGAGACGAATAGTGTGTGAATGCTCAAAATAAAGAGTCGAAACCTTAACAGTGTTGGAAGGTTATGAAGAGTGACACAAGATCCTAATTGTGTCCAAAATCGTACATCATCACTTGAAATCAAATCTTTGGATAATGTTGTTGAGATTGTACAAATGTTTTGTAGAAGTATTGAGACGATATCAGTTAAAGTTTGTTTCTGTTGTATGTTGATTAAAATTCTTGGACTTTTATGTTAATGTGCATGAATGCATAACATTTGATTTTTTATATGATGATTGATTTGTATCCCTTTCGAAGATGTATTTTTTAGTGCATGAAATTCTTTGATTGAATACATATATTGACGCATTAAATTTTGTAAGTTTTCTGAATGCATGAAATTTTGTTTTTTGTTTTGTTCTTTTTGTATAATGCATATATGAATACATGAAAATTTTTTTTATTTTCTTGAATGATAATGTATGAATGAAGATTTTGGATGATGAATATTTTAATATGCATTTCAAAGGATTTTTTTCTATGATTTTTCAATATGTACAAAAGATTAATTTTCAACGTTTCAAAAGGTATGGACATATTTTCAAAAGAGAATGTATGTATAAAATTATGTAGAGTCCAATGTTCCTTGTAATTATTGAATTCATTAGATATTGACTTCCATATTTGAAAACCTGAGGACATTTGAAGCTAATGTCAACATGGTTAAATTATCAACTTTTTGTTTGGAAACACTGCTTAGATGCTTGCTTGAACCTAGGGATAAAGGGTAAGTGTTTGAGGTATTTGAGAAATACTGTGAATGCACATCCTTTGACAGGATTGCCCCAGTTTTGGTGACCCAGTTGTGGTATGTTGGGCTGGCTATATGAAGGATGACAAGGGTACAAATGAAACAGAATTGTCCCAGTTGGTATGTATGATGGGATATATGTGAGGGAAGGCAAATGTACTGGATTGCCCCAGTTTGTATGGATGATGGGATACATGTTAGGAGAGGCAAAGCACTACAAGAAAAAAGCTATTTAGAGACCAATTTTTAGCTACCAAATGAAATGGTTGCTAATTATGACCAAAATAGTCATCAAATTAAATTTTGGTTGCTAAATAATTACAAAATAAAAGTAATGATTGAATTTAGTGACCAATTAGGTTAAGATAATTGGTATTTAACATTAGCTACCAAAGTTTTAGTAACCTATGCTATTAGATTCTAAATTGGTATCTAATTAAGTTAGAGACTAATTTATACTTTAATGGTATTGGTTACTAAAACCTTGGTAGCTAATGGTTTTGACTTAATTGGTCACTAAAATCAAGAGATTATTGTTCCTGTCACAATCTCCATCTCTGTCATAAAAAAGAAAACTAAACAACAAATTTCCAAAACTTGAAATCTCAGTGAATCATATATGAATCATACTTTTTATATCAAGTCAAGTGGTCTTCCTTGGCAGTCATGAGGCATGAGACCTTTTGAGCTAACAATTCTTTCATATTGATCTTATGCATATTACTTTGTTTATTAGCAATAAATAGTTGAGTCTTATCATAATTTCTTACTATGCATTGATCTTTTCTAAAAGCAACATCACAACCACTATCACATAATTGACTTATGCTAAGTGACTGTGTTTCATACTGCATGCTAAAATAACATCTTTAATAGAAGGTATAGATTTTATTCCTATCTAGCCAACTCTAAATATTCTTCCTTACTAGTTATCATAGAATTTTATTCCTCTATTCTTGCTTTCGAGATCTTAGAAATTAAATATATTTTGTATATAAAAATTTATATGTAATATTGATTTTACATATGGATTTCGATCCATATATAAAAGTTTGCATGTAATATTAATTTTACATACGAATTTTCATCCATATGTAATATTTATTAATAAATTACTATTTTTTATAGTGTTTTACAATGCCAATAAATTCATCCTGCATAAGTTTTTATGAGATCTAAAACACATTTCTTTACATCTTTATGGAGTATACAAAGTTCTCATCATAATTGCCAAAATCTTACCTAAACAATGAAGTTCATTAATAATAATTTGAAATATGTAAAATATATCTTCAATATTTTTACTTTCTTCCATGTTAGAATAACTCATATTGACTGAGTGAAGAAATTAAATTTATTTCTTTGGGCTTCCTTATGTGTTTGTAATAGATAACTAGCTTGCCTTTTATGTAGTGAATAGAAGCAATATCTTTTTCTTTCCTCAAAAATAGTGGCTACAAGAGTATAAGAAACGCAATTTACAACAGGATAATACGTCGATTAACACGAAACCAACGTAAACAAAAATATGGTGACATTTTTGTAAATATTTGAAGAGATACTACGTCGGTTAACTCAAACCCGACATAATATACCATATTCTACATTGGTTGCGACTCATAACAAACGTTGAAAAAATTGAAAAGTTAAAAATTCAATATTTGAAAACTTTGTAATGGTGCTAAAAATACTACGTCGGTTGGGAACTGACATAGTATGCAGCCCATATTATGTCGGTTGCCAGTCATAACCGACGTAGAAAAGACTGAAAAAATAAAAATTCAAAATTTGAAAACTTTGTAATGACGTTGAAGATATTACGTCAGTTGGGACTTTCCAATCGACATAATATCCTCCTCGTGGCATGCGAGTGAATTGTGGGGAAATTGAATAAAATTTGGCCAGTTACTACGACGTAGTATGTCCCTCAAGTTAAAATTAGGAATTTTAACTCTTGGGCAACATTTTTCTCTTATGCTCTTCTTCACTAAGCCTCGTTGCCTTCTCTTATTTCGCGTTGTGGGGTTCGTTTCGCATGGTGCCACTTTTTATTCTCACTAGTTTTCATTTTCATTTCGTGTGGTGCCGTTTTTTCTTCTCATTGGTTTGCATCTTTGTGTTCACTAGTTTTGCTATGGTTCATTTGGCGTGTGCAAGCTCCGCAGTTGTCTCAGTTGAGTTTTGTCACTTGATGTGTGAACCTTTCTCCGCTGCCGTGAATGCTTGATTCGACATCCTTTACCGCTTCTCTTTGCAAAAGGTTAGTAGTTTTGTAAAATTCATTAAAAATAATTAGAAAATTATTTTTGACCCAATTTTTTTATGAACAACATGATTTAGTGTATATTTGATGGTAGATCTCTTACATTGAATATATTTATCATAGTTATGGTTTCAAAAATTTAGGACAAGAAAGGTTCAAACGATCATAACTTTTGATAGAAAGCTCAGATTGAGACGCTTCAAAAATGAAAGTTGCTCGAAACGAAGCTTTTGGGAACAAAAAGTTATCCAGACACAAAATTATTTCCAAAATCCTATCATTTACTATTTCTTTTTTATTTTTTTAGTATTTTTTACATTTTTTTATTTCACTTATCTATACTTGTCAAAAAAAATTGGAAAATTGTTGTGGTGTTTTCTTGTGTGTATCAGAGATTTATCAAAGAATTCTGAAAAATTCTGATTTTTTTTTTAAAAACAATAGAGATATTACGTCGGTTGTGGGCTCCCAACCGACATAATAGGGTAGATACTATGTCGATTGAGAGCCACAACTGACTAGTATCTCTTCCTGAGTATTATCAGGATTGGTATTTTATGTCGGTGATTTATTTATCAACCGATGTAATATATGCACATACTACGTCGGTTATAAAACCAACGTAAAAAGTCCAAGACTTTCTGTGTTGCCTACATCTACATCAGTTCTGGAACCGATGTAGAATATCTTCCAGAATCGACGTAGAAAACATTTTTTCTACTAATGTTACTATATTAAAAAATAATTTATTAGTTATGTTTACTTTTGGTAATCTGTTTCAAAAGAAAATGTTTTCTTAAAATCGTGTATGTACTAAATGTTACTATATTAACTTTCATACTTGTCGATCTTATTTCTTTACTTTAAAAATAACGTAACTTTCATCCTTATCCATCTTATTTCTTTACTTTAAAAATAACGACAGAGCCCTATGTATCATTAATTACATATGAAAAATAGTTATTTTCTGGTTTTAACCAATTAAATGTAGTATTTAATAAAAAAATCATAATAAATTAAAATCATTTTACCATTTGAACAATTAATTAAATTTGAAAAAGCTTAATGTAAGTTTGATGATTTTTTTATATATAACTAACGAAATAGAAACTTTGGAGGGAACAATTGATTTCAGTTTAGAAACGAAATAGGAAACGTGAAATAGGAAATGCAAACGAAATAGGAACTTTTGAGGGAGCTTCACTGGTTTCAGTTTGGAGAGAGGTTGTTTATTGGAAAATTTTTCTTTTTATTTATTTTGAGTAAAACTTTGTGTTTTTATTTTGAGGGAATAAAAAGTGTGGGTATCGAAAAATAATATTATATATAAAGTAATATTTCTAAATGTTATTTTTTAAACTTAAAATGTGATGTTCATCAAAATGTCGATTTATATAATATAATATAATAATTTTTTTGAAATATCATATTAAAACATCATATACACGATTTTTTTTAATGAGTTGTAAATAATCCTTTTATCAACAAATTACAAATTTAAGAAAATGGTATATAAATTTGAGGAATGTCAAACCCTATGAGATTGTAAATATTAACCTACTAGAAATCACCTTAATGGATTATTGGATTTAAATAGTTGCTTAAGTTAATACTGACACAATAAACTATATCTCTCCACATGTATAAATAAAAAGTGAAACAATCATGAGTAAAATGCTATTTTCTTCGCATGTTTGAATAAGATTGTCGACCATGGCATTTCATTTGTTTCAATTCATTATTAATAACACTTTCTGCCAAATCAATAGAAGCATGTGATGCATAAAAAAAGCATCATATTAAGAACCCAACAAATCTTGAATGCCTCCATTATATATGGTCATGACATTTCCAATAGCCAACCAAAACCACACACCATTCACATGTTGTCTCATTCGAAACACCTACCAGTTTGGACAATATTTTCTTACAAACATTTCTACATTATGATTTTACAGCTTTTCCTTTCTACTAATGTTAATTTTATGGAATACTTTCTTCTCGCTACTGTGGGCTAATATGTTTTAATCCATAGTATTTCAATTTACATGTTTAATATATAATGGTACAATTTTAAATTTAGTAAATAACTTGTCATTTGTGTGTCTCATTTAGTTACTACGCTTTATTTACTTCAAATAAAATAGTATTTCTTCAAACATAACATCATTAATGTATTATTATGGTCAAATCATATATAATACAATACCTATAAAAATTAACGTGAATAACTGTGATTAACAAGTAGGTGGAACAATAAAATTGAACAAGTAAAAATAAGTGTTATTAATAACCCTTGAAACTTCAAAATTTACCAATAAGATTCAAAATCATTTAGAAATGGCACTTTTAATTTAACAGAAGTTACAGAATACCTAACATATCAGGGGTTAAACACTCCACACAAACATATCATTATATCTTATCATATTTGGAAATCATGGGGAAGGGGTAGTTAACAGGAAACATAATGGAATCCCCCCTTAACTTTGATTGTCAGATTGGACATCAAATTTTATAATTTTTAAAATGTTTAAATATATTAAATTTAATTTAATATATTTTAAATTATTTTATTTTTAAATATTTTTTGTATAAAATATTTCAAATTTATTAAATTTTAATTGTTTTGTTTGAAAAAATATTTTAATTACTACCCAATGTAAAAAAAAAATTAAATATTAAATCATTTTTAGCAATTTAAAATGTCAATATTGATAATTATCTTTAGTAGATTTTGGTTGACGTTATTTTTTTATCAGAGTTTGTCAAGGTTTTTTCTTCCAAGACTAAATGAACTTTTTTCTTTATTGATGTTTGACTGAAATGGTTTACAGTTTATATCCAACATAATTATTTAGAATGATATTAATAATGATATTTTTTACATTTTTTATTAAATTTTCTTTATCTACGTTTTGCTCATGTTGGTTGAAAATTTTCTAATTGACTTAGAAAAATTAATCATAATTAATGCTAAATTGTCATATTCAAGAAATGTATATAGTTAACATTAGGTGGAGTTTGGACAAATCTATTACTCAATCTAATAAAAAGTTTTAGATTGGGCTGAATTAAATTTCTATTTTTTTATTATACCCAACTTAATCTTAATATAATTAAGTTCATTAGGTCACAAGTTTATTATATAAGTTTAAATGTAATTATATAAAGCTTACTCAGTCAAAAAAAAAAGAGAAAAAACTACACTCAATTTATTTGGATTATAATGAGTTATTAACACCCTATCATCATGCTAAATAATTCATTGTTTCTCCATCACGAATCTTTATTCCGATTCTGTGGTAGCTAAATAATTAATATCCTTCATCACAACCCAAAGTGTAAGCATGTTGGCCACATCTATACATTTATGACTTCACCACCTTTCAAAGTTTAGTTGAGGAATTTTTCATTTAATATTTTCCTTCACACAATAATGGTAGTATGGAGCAAATGCATTGCCACTTGTTTATGCATAAAATAAGACAACATTGATCTTTATAAGGTAAAGATTTTATTATTAGCTTACTGGGTTTAATTGAGATGATAAATGAAACATGATAAATATAAAAAAAAATGATAAATATAAAATTAAAATAAGAATTTGGCTGAAGAAAAAAATAATCTTAAAAGAAAAAAGTAACTTTAAATTTATTAGGATGAATAGGCCAGTTATATTTTACAATATCAATTTATATAAAGAAATGTTGTGTTTTATTTCTTTTAGTTTTTTAAAATAAATAAAAGTTGTTTCCTAATTTAATTTTTTTAAATATAAAATCATGATTTTATATACTACTTTAATTATTTACGGAAGCAATTTTAGTAGTAGAAAGGTGTTAGAGAATTTTATATATGTACATACACATAGAGAATTCCTCCAACCTGAACACTTTTAAGAGTATTTGTTTTTTCTAATGTATTTCGACTAGGGACTTTACGTTTATATATAGAGTTTCATCACAGAAAATTGATTCCCATTAATGTGAATATCTTGATAGTAATTTCTTTTCCATTAAGTTAATATATATATATATATATATATATATATATATATATATATATATATATATATATATATATATATATATATATATATATTAGTTGAAATATGCTAACAAGATATATTAACGAGTGTAAGAAATGAAATAATGATTGAGAAAAGTTCATATTTAGGAAATTAAAAAATCCAATATTTCATACAGTTTATGATATGTATAACACTAATAATTTCATGTTTACACCGAAAAGTTAATCACATGAATTATTATACTGAATTCTCAAGATATATTAACGAGTGTAAGAAATGAAATAATGATTGAGAAAAGTTCATATTTAAGAAATTAAAAATTCCAATATTTCTTACACTTTATGATATGTATAATACTAATAATTTTAATCACATGAATTATTATACTGAATTCTCTAATAAAATTATTATTACCTCATATATTATAATGTAACTATTTTCAGTAAAAACAAAAATTAAGGTTTTAATGTGTTATTTAAGAAGTTATTTTGTTCACATATACTATTATCTTCTAGCATTAGAGAGTTTGGATCAAGACATGAAAACTTATTTTAATTCATTAATAATACTTTCACTCATTTAACATCGACATTAAAACTGATCTTAAGTATGGTCTTCAATAAGGTGTTATTAGAATTCTAGAATTTCAACCTTTGTTTCTAAAGGGATATTGAAAATTACTTAATTTCAGAATTTTTGAGACTTCTGTTTTTTTTTTTTTTTTTTTTTTGGAAATACATATAAGAATTTATCTTGTTATGGTAAATATATTTCTATTAAAACTTTTATATATGGATTGAAGCATCCATTCGTGTTTTTAACTAATTTACTCTTTTATTTATAAAATAATAATCAATATTAGAAATCTAATTTTTATTAAATAGGTTCCTTATTTTTAAAGACAATAGATCTGAAAAAACAACCAATACATTATTTTGAAAAAATATTGTTTGTAACATTGAATTAAAAATAATATATTATACAATATTTGAAAGAATTACAAATGTTCTAATAATGTCTAAATTTTAAATTTTTTTAAGCCCACTGATTACATATTTCTTCAACTCTTTTTGAAAATAAGTAGTTGAGATCTCCAAACCTCTCGCAGATTTGTTGATGGATTGCGAATCCAGAGACATTTGTCTAGTGTGAACCAATTTCATCACGGGAACAAAACCTCTCCTCCATGTGAGGATCATTATTCAGTCTTGATTGGTACATTAAATTGTATGTTTATTTTTTCATATAGTATATACTTTTAAAATATTTATACATTAAGTAGTTACTATTTATCCTTTTGTCACGTGTATATAAAATGGGAACTAGCCTAACTACTTGAAATGCAATAATTCAATACTCATTGAAGAAGAGGTAGAAAGGGAAAAAAAAAATGTGGATATCATTCTTATAATACTTGAAATCTATCATTTAGCTGATTTTGCTTTTGATCTTTCATTTTGGACATGTTTAATTAAAAAAAAAATAGAGAGAATGGAAAAAGCGATAAAAAGTTGACAAGGAAAAAAAAAAAGCAATAAAATTTTAATGTTTAATTGTTAGTAGAGAAGAAACGGGTCTGACAAAAAGAAGAAAAATATTTTTAAAATGATGTAATATAATTTATTTGATAAAATATAAATTAATATTTAATATATTATAAATACGAAAAATCGTTTGTTTTAATCAATTAAGTTCAGAAGTTTATTCATTTCAAATAATCCATAAAAAAGCTTACTCTCTCCATGATAAGTTTAATAATTTTGTTAACATAGGACATATTAAATTATTAAATAATTGGCTTACTAGAAATTAACTTAATTATCAATTCATTTTATGCAATTGATTTAACACAATGTACTATATCTCTCCATCCATATTTAAGAGGCCAAATTAAGGTTTTAGTGTACTAATTAAAAAGTTAATTTTTGTCCACATACTATTAGAGTGTGGACCAAGACATTAAAACTTCTTCAGTTCATTAATAATACATTCACACATTTAATATTGATTTGGTGAAGCTTTTATAATTAATGTTAGATAACATGTTATTGAAAGCACGAGCTTTCAATCTTAGTGTTTAACTGAAGTCAACCCTCTTTACTTTTGAAGCCGATGAAAAGTTTTAACTTTTAATATTGGTAATGATAATTGTAAAACTCATTTTCTTTATTTTATTTATTCTTTTTCGTATGTAATTTTTTTCCTCAATTTCTATAAAATTTCTTTTCACCTTTTCTTTAATCTTAGTAATTTAATTTCACAATTTTTAGAATTAGATTGTTCATCACATTAGTTAAAGAACTAGGAACTATTTTTAGCATGTGACCATTTTTCAAAATGAAGCTTTTAACATTGAGAAATTTCTTTGAAAGTAAGACTTTTTGAAAAAGAAGAAAAGTTTAGGTAAAGAAAGTTACCATAAAACTTTAGTTAGAAAGTTTAAAATAGTTTTTCATTAGATCCATATTTTAATATGACTTTTCTTTGCATGGTAACTTTGGAAGTCTTGAGTTTCAAGTTAGGTATGAGACTATGGGGTTACGTGTAAGGATCAAGCCTTTTAGGAAAACTGAAGAACACTTATGTATTTGTATCTGATGTTTTTATTGCGACATAAGAAATCGTAGAACGTTGTTGGCAATTGTGTCTAATGTTCTCCAGTTACTTTCTGAAACTGAAGAATATTAGTATGTTTTTCTTTCTATTTTTCTTCTTTTCTTTCTGTTGGTATTCTTTTCTTCTTTTCTTTATTTTTTTTAGTTTATTAATTGTTTTGCAATCTAAAATCATATTTCTTTTATCCATAATGTTTTCTACTAAAGTTGAATGAGAAATGTTATAGACCTTTTAGGTTGTTACATTTATGGTATCAGAGTAATTCGTCCTTAGGAGGACCTGATAGTAATGAGTTTGTTATGCTTATTTTATGCATGCTGCTTTTGAGATGTAGTTAAAAGTTTTAATCAGATATTTGACAATGATCATGAATTTTGATTGCATTTGGGTTGAAATGATTATTGTGATTGACTATAAAATAGTTAAGGAATAAAATGATCTTGATAAAGTGGTGAGGCTGCACACTCATGACTAAATCAAGATGTATTTCTATCTTAATTCTTAATGTTTGAGTATATGTTAAAAGATAAGTTTTGGATGATGATGTGTATATATTTAGTTTGTTTTGGATGCTTGGATAATTGTTTATGATTGTATTAAATGACATGGTTAGGGGTTTATAATTAGTTTTAATGTATTTTCTTGTATGCTCAAAACAAAGCATATAAACCAACTACCCCTCCTCAATCAGTTCATATGTCCAATTTAGCCCGGGCAATAGAGATGATGACAACAGCCTTACAGCAACAAAGTGCTACTATGGAACAATAACATCAAGCTATCCTTCATCAATTAGAAAATGCTAGATTAGCAGCTGAAGCGTCTCAACCTCATCATCAACACCATACCTTAAGTTTGGAGGTTTCTTGAGACATAATCCACCACTATTTAATGGGGAAAAAATTTAGATAAGGCAAATAAGTGGATGAAAGGCATTGAAAGAACTTTTGAAGCTACACAATGCCCTAAGAGAGGAAATTGTCTTATGTTGTGTATATGCTTACTGAAGACGATGAATTTTGGTGGATAGGCATGAGGCAAATGATGGAAGGAAGAGGAGAAGATGTCACATGGGAGAGTTTCAAAGTACGATTTCTAGAGGAATACTTTCTTGATAATATTATATATGCAAAGGAAATTGAGTTCAAGTAGCTAGAACAAGAAAAACTTCCAGTTACCTATTATGCTAGTAAATTCAAACATCTAGCTAGGTTCAGTATTCAAACTATGATTGAAGCTTGGAGGTGCAAAAAATTTGAGTTTGGGTAGAGGCAAGAGCTTAAACAGGTTGTGGTTCCTATGTCTATTAGAGAGTTTTCTGTTTTAGTGGAGAAAGTCAAGGTGGTGGAAAATTTAAAGAGTAGTAGCAAAGTTGCTAAGCCACAGATGGTAGGAGGACCCAATCCTCAATTACCACCTAATGTCAAATATTTTAGGTGTGGTAGACTGCATATGATTAGATTTTGCCCTCATCCAGCACCAAATGTGATATGTGGTAGATGTCACAAATATGGTCATGTCGCGAAGGACTGTCACACCAAACTTGAGGTTCCAAATGTTAATGGAGGGCAACAGGTGCAGCAAGGCAACAATCAGAAACCCAGAGCAATAGGAAGAGTTTTTGCCATCAGTGGAGCTGAGGCCCCACAATCTACTAGTCTAGTCAGAGGTATTTGCTTTATTTTGGATATGCAATTATCTGTTTTGTTTGATTCTGGAGCAACTCATTCTTTTATCTTTGTTAATTGTGTTAAGAAACTTAAATTACCAATTCGTGAGTTAGATGTTGAATTGGTGGTATCCACACCAACATAAGGTATTATAGTAACTTCACCTGTGTGTTGAGTGTCCAGTGATTATAAATGAATGAAAGTATAGATCAATATGCTAATCATATTCTTATAGACTGCGGTCAGAAGAAGTTGAGGTTTCCTGGATCAGAAAGCATGCAAGTTGTCTCAACTCAATAAATTGAAAGAGAGATACATGAGGGTGCAAAATGTGCATACTCTTTGCTTGTTCTGTGGATAATGATAAAACTCAAACAAATATGGTTGTAGTTCAGGAGTTTATGGATGTATTCCTTTATGAGAATCCAGACTTCCACCTAAAAGGGAAATAGAGATTGCAATAGACTTAATACTTGCGGTAGGACCAATGTCAATCACTCCACACCAAATGGCACCAGCCGAATTAGCTGAGTAGAAGAAACAATTGGAAGATTTATTGGAGAAACAATTCATTCGACCTAGTGTTTCTTCATAGGGAGCTCTAGTATTGTTGGAAAAGAAGAAAGATTGTTCATCTCGTTTATGTATAGAATATAGACAGTTGAACAAGCTCACAATCAAGAATAAATGTCTGCTTCCAAGAGTAGATGACTTGTTGGACCAGCTACATGGGGTAGTTATCTTTTCAAAGATAGACTTGCATTGAAGTTATCATCAAATCTTAGTTAAACCTGAAGATGTTCAAAAGACAACTTCCAGATCTAGATATCACCATTATGAATTCACGATTATACCTTTTGGAGTGACCAATGCTACAACTATCTTCATGGATTATATGAATCGAATCTTCAGGCCTTTTCTTGATAAGTTTGTGGTGGTATTCATAAATGATATCCTGATCTATTCTCATTCAATAAAAGAACATGCAGAGCATCTCAGAACTATTATGGACATTTTGAGAGAAAAGTATATTTACTTCGAAATGTGAATTCTGGATGTCTAAAATATAGTTTTTAGGACATGTTTTCTCTACTCAAGGAATCTCAATAACCTTTCTAAAGTGGAGGTTGTACTTCAATCGGAATGTCCTAAGACTATTACAAAAATTAAAAGCTTTGCGGGGCTAGCAGGATATTACAAGAGGTTTATATAAGACTTTTCTAAAATAGTTGCTCCTTCAACTCAACTGGCCAGAAAGGATCATCCTTTCATATGGACGAAGTGATGTGAGAGGAGTTTTGAAGATTTGAAGAGAAGGTTGACTAATGCTCCTATTTTGAAAATCCTTCATATAAATCAACCTCTTGATGTTTTCTGTATGCTTCTCGGTAGCTGAAGGTTCATGAAAGGAATTACCCAACGCACGACTTGGAATTGGCAGTGGTTATTTTTGCTTTAAAAATCTGATGGAGCTAGTTTTAAAGTATTTAGCGATCATAAAAGTTTGAGGTATTTGTTTGATCAGAGAGAGCTTAATAAGAGGCAGAGGAGATGGATCGAGTTCTTAAAAGACTATGATTTCCAACTTATGTATCATCTTGGGAAAGCAAATGTTGTTGCTGACGCTTTGAGCCGTAAGAGAATACCAATGTCATTACTTATGATAAAAGTGCAGAAATTAATTGAAGATTTCAAGAATTTGAATTTGGAGGTTTCTATATCTTCAAATTTCATTTGTTGTAATGCACTCATTATAAATAATGAGTTTTTGAAAAGGATGAAGGAGAAGCAGTTGGAGGATTTAAAATTGAAGAACATTTTAAATCCTTTGGACACATATAAAGCTAAAGACTTCTCTTTGGGAGCAGATGACATTTTGAGGTTTCAAAATAGAATATGTATAACAGAAGACCATGAGTTAAAACAAATGGTATTATCTGAAGGTCACAAAAACAAGTTCAGTTTACATTAAAGTATGAACAAGATGTATCAAGATCTTAAGAAGTCTTATTGGTGGCTTGGTATGAAGAATGATGTAGCCAAGTTTGTAGTTGCTTGTCTTACTTGTCAAAAATCCAAGATTGAACATCAACGACCTGGAGGCATGTTAACTCAGTTAGACATCCCAGTGTGGAAGTGGGATAGTATTTCAATGGATTTTGTTACTCACTTATTTGAGGAAGCATGACTCTATATGAGTCATTGTAGACATGTTAACAAAGCACACTTTTTATCAATCAATTTAAGAACATCTATTCAGAAGTTAACTCAGATTTATATAAGTGAAATAGTTTGATTGCATGGTGTGTTTTCCAGTATAATATCAGTTAGAGACCTCAGATTCACCTTTAGATTCTGACAAACACTTCAAGAAGCTTTAGGCACCAGACTCAAGCTTAGTTTAGCATACCATCCTCACATTGATGGACAATCAAAGAGAACTATCCAATCTTTAGAGGACTTGTTCAAGAGTTGTGTGTTAGATCATTTGGACAATTGAGATGAAATTCTACCTCTAGTAGAGTTCACCTACAATAACAGCTACCAAGTAAGTATTGGAATGGCTCCCTTTGAAGCATCGCATGGTAGAAAGTGTAGAACACCCCTATGTTGGTTTCAAGATGGTGAGAGTATGCTGATTGGACCAGAATTATTATAACAAACTCCAATGAGAAAGTTAAGAAGATTCAAGAAAGATTGAAAACATCTTTTAGAAAACAAAAGTCTTATGCAAATAACAAAAAAAAAAAAGACCTTCAGAATTCTTTGTAGGTGACCATGTCTTTCCAAGACTTACATCATTCACTAGTGTAGGAAGAACAATCATATCAAAGAAGTTGACTCCAAATTTTATAGCGCCTTATCAGATCCTTAGAAGGATAGGTCCTGCGCGTATGAACTTGCTTTGCCTCTTCCTTAAGTCAATATTCACAACATTTTTCATGTATCTCAACTAAGGAAATATGTTCCTAATCTAAGTTGCATTCTACAATTGAATTCAGTGCAAGTGAAAGAGTATTTATCCTTTGAAGTAAAGCCAATTGAGATCTTGGATTCTTAGATGAAACAACTACATGGAAGGAATATCCTTATGATCATTTTTTTGTGACATCTCACATCTAGTGATTCAACTTTGGAAATAGAAGAGGAAATACGAGCATCATATCCTAATATTTTCCTTGGTAAACTAAATTTCCAAGGATAAAATTTTTTGTAGTTAGAGATAATGTAAGCCCTCATAACACACACACATAACATAGATTTCTCTCTCTCCACACCTCTCGAAATATCTCTCTCCCTTCTCTCACAATTTTACTCTCCATATTCCATCTGTTTCAGAATATGATCGAGCCTTGTAGTTGTAGATGAGCCTGTGGCCATTTTTAACTGACCAGAATCTTAATCAAAGTAAGTTCCTATTTACTATGAGGATCCTTTGTTGTGTGTTTTCCTTAATTTTTGTAATCAATATTAGTGGGAACAATTGATAAAAGTGTTCCGCTCAACTTAATTAAGATTATACTGAATTTTGGTGTTATTTGGATAACTTTCTAGATCCCTAGAGTTTGGATTGTTGTCATTGTCTGGTTGGATGAATTGATTTGGGAATCGTCGTCTTAGGTAAGGGAAGTTAGTTTTAAATTTTTCAATAGTAACGTAGGTTAAAAGAATGACTATGGTGAGATTTGGTTTTAAGTTTCAATTTCTATTACATAGATGCTTTATGGTGAAATTGATTGATTATGTATCTAATATGAATTGTGATATTGATAGCTTGATAGACAAGAATTGTTTCTGAATATTGTGAAGATTGATATATTTGTGTATGGTGGAATTAAAATGATGTGTGTGATGTCTGAATTATAGATTCATTTGTAACCATTTTGGTTGAAATGAAAGCAATGTACTAGGAGTTGAAAGGAAATCAAGGTATTATGGTTACATATGCTTCTATATGCTTTGATATAATTGAATTGATATGTTATGTGTGATGACTAAGTTATAGGCTCATATGTAATCATTTTGTTTGAAATGAAACTAGCCTATTAGGGGTTGAAAGGAAATCAAGGAACCATGGTTACATATGCACTCTATACTATAGAATGGTTGAAATGATATGATTATTCTTATGACTGAATGATAAGTTCATATGTAATCATTTTGATTGAAATAAAATCATAGTACTAGGGATTAAAAGGAAATCTAGGTACGGGACTGCAAATGAATCATTGTAAAGTCAATAGGCTTGGAATAGAGTATAAAATGATTGTGATTGGATGATAGAGCTATTTATATTGATTTGAGGGTTGATATTTAAATTCTTAAATTTATTCACTTCTTTTCGTTTTACTTTTACAAGTTAAAAACATTATTTAACTAACTTATCCGTGTTTGTCTTGTTGTATTGTGATGATTGTACTATGTACACGAGCATATACAAATGCGGGATTCAAAGCACCTTAAGGAATATATATCCTTAATATGGTATTTCTTTTGTCATGTATAGATTTGTACGTATGTTTGATGTATTTGAAGACTTTATGACTTTAAGTTGGACTTTCTTTTGTCGTGTAGATAGTTGTATGTATTTGTAGACTTTATGTATTACTTTAAATCTTGAATGCATGTAATATTTGGACATAGATAAAAACTATTTTTGTGAGAAATTGTTTTTTGATATATTCCCTCAAGCGAAGGAATTCTCACCGAGCAAATGATGAAAAAAAATTTAATATGAAAATCTCATCTGAGAGAGATGCAACTCACTTTAATAAGCTCTTTAAAAATTAAAAACATATATTCTCGAGTCAATTCTCGTTCAAGAGAAGAAATTTTCGCTCAACAAAAATTCATTCTCGTTAAAGCAAAAAAGTTTGCATAAATTAAAAGGAAAATAAAATTTCTTTCTATTTTTTTTCTTCTTTAAAAAATGTTATTAACTTTTTAGACTGGTACAATAAATAAATAAATAAATATATATATATATATATATAATATTTAAATTATGAATATAATAATCATAAAAAATAATCTATAATATATTTTTCTATTTGACAATTTATCATTATAAAATCTTTAACGGATTAAACCGGAAAATATTGGTTTAATTTATATCTTATATTAAATTTAAAGCCAATAAAATCAAATCCCATCTTATCTGTGTGTGATATAAATGATTGTTTAATGAAACCAAACAAAATTATAAATCTGGAACTTTTTATTTATGAGCAGCTCATCATTTTCATCACAACAGATATTGTCATGAGAATTAAACTTAAAGTTAAAGTAATATATAGAACGAAGAAATATAAATTTATTATTTTAAAGTTTTGAATTAAATATAGTATCTTAAAAAGTTTGTTAATCTTCACATTATATTTCCTCTCAAAAAAATCAATAATAATATAAAAACTGATGATTTGTTAATAAGAAGTGTATATCAAATCTGATTATATACGAAAATTTATAAGCAGATATAATTATATTTTTTTTCCTCATTAAACATCATAACCTTCAAAATCATGCCCTCATAAAGCCCATCACCGTAATCGATTGCTTCGGTCTTCATTTATTTGGTTCATTAAAGACCCATAATTATTTCACTTCCACACATACATATCATAAATACCTTTATCCTGATGTGTGGAGATTGCAAATGATTTGCGGAAGTATATAAAATGAGTTGAAGAGATTTACATGAAAAGTCATTATGAATTAAAATTATAAAAACATCCCTTAATTAAATATGATTTCACGGGTTATATTAAAATTTCTAAAATAACATTGCATATCATGGTTTTTGTTCTTCCCAGTATTTCGAGGCATAACATGCTTCTTCTTCGCATTAATGTAATGTGTGAAAATTAATGTAATGCGTGAAAATTGATTATATTATAAGTTATAAAAACTATAGTTTTTAATTAAAAATAATTATTTTACATTAAAGTTGGAATATTTGAACGATATGATATAAAAGATGGTTATCCGTGAAAATTTGTGAGTAAATTGGCCATAGATAGCAGATATATATTTTTGAATATATGCATAAGTAATACAAGTACTTTAATTTTTACGTATACTCATAAGTAATAAATACGAGTACTTTAATTATTTGTTTCTTATTGGACTGGTATGGACATTATGATATTTAATGTGTCCATACTCACTAGCATTTAATTATTATTAGTTAATTTTATTTAAATATTTACAAATAGAATTAATTAAAATAAAATTATATTAAAAAATATTAATTATTGAATAATTATTTAAAATTTAATTTTATATATTTTTATTTTTATTCAATTTATGAAATTAAAATTATTTTTTAAAAGATTAATTTTTTAAAACTTATATTTTGTGGTGTATCTAATTAAATTTATTTTTTAAAAAGATTAAATTTATTTGTAATAATATTTTATTATATAATTTTATATCAATTATAATATAAAATTATTTTTTATTTAAATAAAATGTTATAAATATGTTATTCGAAATAACATATAGAACAAATATGTTTTGTGTGTGATACCCACATGTATAAAAAAGTTGTAAATTTATATATCCACCTAATAAATGAACATATAAGTAGACAATATTTTTAGATTGAACATTTTTTGTTATTAAAATGATGTAGTATGTTAAGATATTTATTGAAATGGATAAATTATGTTTCTAAACATTTTTTTTTTACCCGTAATAATATCTTTTTAATTTTTTAATTGATGTATAAACTACGATTTTGTGTATATATATATATATTTTAAATTGTCACTAGAAGTACGATTTCTTTGCATTATCTTGCTTCAAACTTTTAAGTGAAGTCGTTAGGTGCGACAGAACTTTAGGCCTTTTTTTCTAATTTATAGTTGTCATTCGGATCAGAACTTTAGGTTTAGTTTTCTTTTAATTTTAGATTTTTCTTTAAATTTGTTTTGAATTCGTGATGTTGAGTACCACTTTTGGGTTGTCGTTTTTTTTTTTTTTTTTATGTTTTTTTTATTTT
>Ga0209700_103963_pt1 | contig 27515 bp, 14 predicted proteins | sample SiratroredBW_FD_187528 | JGI IMG/M metagenome (GOLD analysis project Ga0209700, IMG submission 187528) | Root nodule microbial communities of legume samples collected from California, USA - Siratro red BW (SPAdes) (version 2) | ecosystem: Host-associated > Plants > Roots > Nodule | place: USA... | reverse complement strand
AAATAGAATAGAATCAAAACTCTTTTTTTATTTAAATAATAACACACATTTTTATTTTTATTTTATATTGTTTTATATTTTAGAATAATTTTATTTGCCAGGATGAAATTGGGTGTTAACAACTAGGCCGCGTCCAGCCCAACCTACTGCGTCCGACGTGATATCGTACACACTTCTGTCACGTGTCCATGTTCGTGGCACGTCGGATGCGGGGAAGCAGTAATAAAATAAACTGACGTGTCGGAGCTTTATAGGTTATGACACATAACACACTTTTTTTTCCAACTTCTATGTTATAATGATGATTCTCTAACTCACATTAATGCCTTCATAAGGTAATGTAGACAAATAGATGACTATGTCCGATATGGGATACGTGATTGTTAGTAGATACAATGTTGTTTTAGTGTGCTTATCATTAAAACAAAATATTATGATATTCTCATTACGAAGTAAGCCTCCAATGAATGGTAGTCTACATTGAGTTATATGTATAGGACATGTACACGGTTCACATTTTATTGAGGTATTTTTTTATGTGTGATCGTGTTTTACGTTCATATTTCCAACTACTTTACAATTACATTATACATTGGAAAGTAGTGTAAGTGAAATTGTAGTACGGTTGTCTCATACCAACTGCAGGCATATTGTGGTCCACATACGGTTATACAGAAGCTAAGTTATGGTCTTCATATTATGTTAGTAGGATGCAAGTGTTTACCTAAATGTTAAGAATTACATGCACATATGTTAGCCTTGTATATGGTTAGCTTTATTCATGCATACTATTCATTTAATTATTGTATATGACTTTATTGATGGAAACCATTAACCTTAATGTATTCATCTGTATTTAGTTCCATGATTCATAAACTTCTTTTTATTTAAAAAAAAAAAAAAACACATGCCTTTCAAAATGTACCATCTAGAATGCTTTAATACATTCTGGATTGTATATTCCTGAGAATATTTCTGATTTTATAAAAAACATACTAAATAATGCAATCCAAAATGTATTAATATATTATAGATGATTAATTTGAAATGTATTAATACATTCTGAATTGTACTTTCTAGAAGGTATTATCTAGATTTGAAAATACATACTGTATAATCTGAAATATATTTTGTAGGTACAAGTTGGTCATTTCAACCATTGATGGGGTGTAGGTTTAAAAACATAAGTGTAGAATGCAATCTTCAAATCACTAAGAGATAATGACTTTTTGATTGCCCTTAATCTAAGAAACCCTCTTACCATCTCCACTCGTTGCTATTTTCGCTCCGTTGTGGTCACCTCTTCTTTGCAGTCATTGTCACCCTTGTCTACGTGTTAGTATTGTAAAGGAAGCAAGTATTGTAGAAAAAGTTAGTTTTTGGATAAAAAGGCTTCCAGATTCTCAATTACAAGATTCGAAAATAAAGAAAACTTTCAAATCATACAATTTGAAAGTTTTTTTTTTCTTTTTCATACAAAATATGACTTTTGAATTATAGAATCTAGAAGTCAAAATAACTTATAAATTACATAATCTAAAAGTAAAAAAAACTTATAAATGATATAATCGAAAAGGTAAAATCAATAACTCTCGAACTGTGTAATAAAGAAATTTTTTGTTCGAAAAATAACTTTAAATTTCTTAATTCGAAAGTATTTTTCAAAAGTACAATAGAAGTTTTAATATTTATAAGAGTGGAAAAAAAAATATGGGATAACAAAGAAATTTCCATAATGTGATTTCTCATGGTCGACAAACTATCATAACTAATGATCACTTAACTTTATTCACATCTCCTTATCCTCCATGTTTAAAGTTTAATTATGATAATAGTTGACCTCCCTCTAGGAAGTGCACCGGTTTAGGAAGTGTAGATGGAGGTGAAGTTGAAAGATGACTTCTTACTCGTTTTACTCCCTCATAAGTTTAGGAATTAAGACCTTTTTTTGTTTTCAATTTTGGACAAATTCTTCCTGCACCCTAATATTTTCTTCCTGCACCCTAATATCAAATTTTAATTCCACAATTGACCCTATCCGGTTTATACGGGTAAAAAAATAAGAACCGGATGACACCCCTATCCGGTTCACATTTCAAAAAAAATGACAACCGGATGAGTATGTCATCCGGTTGTCATTTCAAAATAAAATGACAACCGGATGGCACCCCCATCCGGTTGTCATTTCAAAATAAAATGACAACCGGATGACACCCCATCCGGTTGTCATTTAAAAAAAATTCATTTTATTTGGAAATGACAACCGGATGGCATACTCATCCGGTTGTCATTTTGATTTTGAAATGACAACCGGATGGGGCTGTCATCCGGTTCTCATTTCCAAATAAAAATGAGAACCGGATGGAACCCATCCGGTTCTCATACATCAAATCGGAAAATTCTTCTGTTCGTCGTCGACAACGTCTAAATCCCAAATCAACTACTCTAATCAGCAATATCACTTACTAATTGCTAATAAACACCAAAAATTACTTACTTATTGCTTGTTTTAAGGATTAATCAAAGATTTGAAAACAGATGAAGTTAAAATGACAACCGGATGATATACTCATCCGGTTGTCATTTTTTTTAAATGTGAACCGGATGGGGGTGCCATCCGGTTCTTATTTTTTTGCTCGTATGAACCGGATGGGTGTGCTGGGGTATTTATGGAATTAAAAAATTTATATTAGGGTACAGGAAGCGTGTATTAGGGTGCAGGAAGAATTTGTCTCAATTTTGGGGGAATAATGAACTGTTTCTTTTGTTTAGATTTGGGTCCAAAACCACAATTACCCCTGAAATTCAAGGGCAAAACACAATTGAGTCGGATTGAAATTAGTCCCTCCAAAACTTTTTTATTCCTTACATTTAATAAAATATTAATTAGGGCTTGATATTTACTCTATTACTTTTGAATTAACGGATAAACATGATAATTTGATAATTACACATTCAGCAATGTGAACACCAAATTAACATATTTATTAAATATTAAATATAAAAAATACTAAAAAATTAAAGCTCCAATTTCAGTATGAGCTAATTTTAAAAGTACAAAAAAGTTATTATTGACTAGTAAAAGAGATAGAATAACACAAAAACCTTTAAATGTAAATCGCACGTATACATTTCTCCATTCGATTATGATTGAGAACATGACCTTTTACTCACATCTTTATTTGTTGGGTAATTTTGGTAAAATTGAACAATTGAGAATCCGGACAAAAAAGGAATGAGATGCACTAAGTTAGAAATCAAATGTAGGGAACATAACTGTGAGAATCAATGTCTTGTTAGCTGCTCTTCGTTTCCCAGAGGAATTGAAGAAGCTTTCATGTTAGACTGAGACGTATCAGTGCCACTGGCTTTGGCTTTTGGCTGGGGTTTGTTCAGTTCACTGGGTTTAGAAGAGCCTTGTGGATACCCATTATCTTTGGGTACAACTCGCTCCAAAAACCTGTTTATCATCTCATAACTAGTGAATGTAATAACCGCAGATGGAGTTGTTCTTAAAAGATTCGTTGCACAACCACGGTAAAACCCTGGAATCCCTTCCTTTTGAAACACCTTCTTAGTACAGTCAATAACCCCTGCATATCGGATCCCACTATTTTTGGCCTGCCCTTGCTCTTGCAGCCTGGATCTTATTACCTGAAAAATATCAAATTTTAGTTAGTTTTTCAGCATGATTTTTCATTCATAAGGAAGCTTATTTTTCAGAAAATTCATACCTCATGTGGATAAGTCATAACAGAGGCAAACACTTTTGAAATTGATGATGCAATGGCAACACTCCCAGGAGTTAGCTTATCAACAGTTGTGTTATCTAAAATATTGGTAAGTTTCATTTGATGAGCAACACGTACAAAAATAAACAAAAACTGCTGAATGAGTACCTAATTCATTGGGCATCCGTCCATACCTTTTTCTGCCATGTATGACTTGATCTTTTCATATGCTGGAAATTGAATTGCAACATGACTTATGCCAGCCAATGAAGGAACAATGCCACTGTTTCACATTAACAAAATACACAATGTCAACTAAATACACAGAAACACACTGAAGCTATCATGCTTTCTGTTCACTGTATCATTTTTTTCCTTTGAAATGTGGTTTGATACTGTGCAGCAGTTATGACATGAAGCCTGTTTGGTTACACTATGGACTACTCAACTTGGCATCATATATATAAACATGGGTGGGGATCAACTAATAAAGATGTATGATTTTGTAAATTACTCCACTTAACAACTTCAAATAGTTTATCAAAATAGATTGTGCCCTTTCCAAAAGAAAATGGGTAGTGATGGTATATAAAACAATGCTAAATTCAACTCAGAATTTTTTTGGTAAAAAGAGATATTATTTGGTGATGTCATCTACACAATTTGGCAGACTGTAAGTGCCTATGACACTTTAATAGAGGATACAATTTCCCCAATCTAAAAAGAGAAGTTAATTTTGATTTCAGAATGCCAGCAGAAATAAAAGGGGTAAAAGACCACCGATCATTGGGAAATAATAGCGCAAAATAAAAACAATTACAGACACAAAAAAAGTTGTCTTAAGATGGTTGCCATTATGTAACAAGCCCATATCATCAAACTTGAAACTTGGACAAAGAAAACTGACCTATATAGGCCTCGTATGCCTTCCTCACGTGTAATCCTTGTCAAAGCAGAAACAACACTCTTATAAGGAACAACATCAGACCTCATTCCTTGTGTCTAATGGTTATCAAGATAAAATGAATTAATGTCCAATGTTAACATAAACAATGTATCTTTATCTATGAATAGATTAAACAAAGAACTAATGTTTTAACAGTAAACTTCATCGAAACTTACTTGAAGTCTTGTCTTAACAACCCATAATGGATTTGTAGAAATTGCTGTTGCTGCCCCAGCGGCAGCAGCAGCTATCATATTTCCAATAGTGGTGAGTTCCTTGCAACCATCTGAGAGAGTATATACCATAAAGAACATCAATAAAAATACAGTTGATCCATCAAAATTAAATATTAGATTTGAAGAACTCTACTTCCGAAAATTACTTTTTGACAAATTTAGTTTTTAAATATTAGATCTGAAGAATTCATACTTCAGAAAATTATTTTTTACAATTTCAGTATTATACTCCTGAAGCCTTAAAGAGAAGAACATAAATTTGAACAAGGTATTGAGCCTTGGGATAATATATACCGTGTGAACGAAGCAGGCCCTTTACTTGCTCATAACATGTGAAGTAAACCTACAATAGAGTTTATATTATTTGAAAAGATATGAACTATGAAAAGAAAGCATCATATGATTAAACAGTAAAATAAAGATAATCCATCTTCTAATATAAAAATATGACTAATCAATGCTTTGAAGAAGGATCCTCATGGGACAAAGTAGATGCAACTGGTCCGGGAGACTAACTTTTAGTTGGTTTCTCATACTAATACCAATGTATATGTTGCTTTGCGACACTGAGGGGGACAAGATTAAAAATTCCTCCAGCAAGAAGGTAAAGAGGCAGTCATTTTAGATGATTGCTAAATAAGAATTGATATAAAGATCATCAGTTAACATTTCAGGACAAATGGAAAAACTTGTTTATCTCTATGCCTGAACTAAACAGAAGAGGAGACTGAACATAAAAGTAGATTTATTACAAAATGAAGCGAACAATTAAAGAGAAAAAACACTTGTTAAGGAGATAAAGAATTTTGCAAACTAGTGGTAATGAAGAATATATTAGCAAGTAGCTTGGTGAAGACTGTATCAGAGAGGATTATGAGAAATAAAAATAAATGTCAAGATTATCATCAGCTATACATAAGATCAATCCCTGACACAATTGTAAATTTGCACATTGGTGATGGGTTGGTCATAGGTTTGAATCTGGAAGCAATCTCTTTGCATATACAATGATATAGCTGCATACATGACCCTCTCTCACACCTTTGCCTTGTGGGAAACCTTTTTGACAATTCAAGTTAGTTTTCTTATAAACAAGATCCATGTAACTCCAAATTTTGGGCTTATTAATTATTCTCATTTATGTTACCAATAGTTTGTGTGTATGACATGAGAAGATGGAGGTCAATAATGCTTAAACAAGCAAAAACAGAAGCACATCCGAGGCTCTGCTTCACAAAGCCTTGTTGCATTTTTAACTACAACAGCCATTAGTTAGAGGCAACAGGAAAAGAAACTCACTGCCCAGTTTGGAAGTAACGCCAGTATTGTTGGTGAAAGACCACGGTACATTCCCCTGAAGCCTTCATTCCTTACTATATTTTGCAAGCTTGACACAATAACATTACCTAGGAGAACAACAAAAGTTATGCTAAAAAATTAATCACAAAACAAATGCTGGACATAATTCATTCATAGAACTATATATCATTGACACTTTGAATTGAACTAAGATCACCCAATTTAGACTACATGTTGATGACACAATCACAAACACTAACCACTCAGAATGAAAACTTCTAAAAAGCCTTAGCAAAATCTTCACAAGGACACATGGAACTAATAAACTTATGCCAATTATCAATGATTGGAAACTTCTCAATCTTAACAAAAATTCAACATCAACCACAGCATTATCAGAGACCTATTAAAATTGCTACAAATCGTGAGATATGATGGAAAAACTATAAATTGGAGCAAGTCTGATAGCATAAAATGTGTAACCAGACATGCAATAAGTCTATGTTTCAAATTTCAGACCACACCATGAGTCGCAGTTGCAACATCTAAATTGCACCAGAATCGTCTCATGAGAATGCAATACAAAACACTGGACACAATTAAAACCCTGCATTAAGCAATCAACAAAAGAAATACCTGTCTGCCCTTGAGGAAGCCCATGGACTTGTAGTCTAGTCTTGATCACATCCAACGGGCACACAAATGTAGCCGCTATTGCCCCTGCACAATGCAATTGTATCGTTAATCCATCAATACTCAATGTCACGCTGTCAAACAAGCAATTCTGGAAAAGAATAGCATAGAGTGACAAAAATAGCAACTGAGAATCAAAATTCACAAAATTGACACACACCCAATAAAAAAGAACCCATAATAGGAAAAGGGTCAAAGCCAAAGACAGAAAAGGTAATTACCAGCAGAGGCACCAGCAGCAGCGTTGCAAATTAAAGCCCTAATGTGGTTTCTACCATTAGAAGTTTCCTCATTTCTACTCATATTAGAATCCCAAAACGCAATTTATCAAAATCGAAGGCAAGTAGTTCCTTAGTTTGCAGAAGAAGTGAAGGGAGTTATTTTCATGGCAGATCCTAAAAACTTGTTTCTATATATACAAGTTTCAAATGTTGAGAGGAGACAAAACAATAAAGGGTGTGATTTGGGGGTTAACTTGAGAGAAGGGTTTTGTTTATGCGGCGAATTGGTCTAACGAAGGGGCTGAAACGTGTTCTTCGGGAATGGGAAACTGCCAAGCAAAATCAACGAAGGGTCTGGTCTCAAGAGTTGAAAGTTGAAAGAGAATGAGAAAATTTGTTGGGTTATTTCCACCCTTTTTCTCTCTCGTTGATTCGTTTCTTCTCTCTCTGGGTCTTTGGGGCGTTCAAACTCTCTTCAGTTTCTCACATAATTCACTTTAACTTTAAAAAAAAAAAAAAACTTGAAGCAGGGTTCCAAGACTCAGCAAAAGCGAAACGGTGGAGAACCCACGAAGAACGAGATCTTCTAATCTTCTTGGTGAGAAAAAAAAACGGATCTTTAGTGGCTGCAATTGATGGGTCTTGAAGAAAGAAAAGGGACGTGTTTGGTCATGCTTGTTACATTCGCAGAGAAAGTGAAGGAGAAAAGCTTACTCCATAAGCGATCGATGGCAGTGAGGAATACAGCCAAGAAAACTCATTCTGTCAGAATGTAGTGATATGGATTACTTGCCACCGCCGCCGCAATTAATGTTTTGTAACACCGTTATCTGTTACGGTAAAACTATTAGTGTCATTCTTTGTCGAACACAATACGTCTCCGCAGGTGGCGCACATTGCAACAAAAAATGCAGTAGGAAAAGATTACCCATCTAGCACAATTTCAGAAATAGGTCTGGTTTTGGTGTTTCAGAAACAAATTCTGATCTTTGTTTTTCGTCCACGCGGCCAAGATGGCATTCTTGTTTTCTACTTTTTTAACAGAAATTAAAAGTAATCAATATATTAATTAAGATTATTAATCGATAATATTATATAAAAAAAACTTATCTCCGTACACATAATATATTTTTATTTTACCTTTAATTTATATTTTAAAATTAGAAAAACAATAAAAATAAACTACCCAAACTATTTTAATTCAATGCTTTTATGTCTTTAAGATTCATCTATATAAATGTAATAGATTAATAGTTGTCAAAAAGGTAATTGAAATTTTAAACTAATCAAACTTCATGCATTAATAATAGTTAAGTCATATTATAAGTGAGTATGTAAATGTTGGTGTTTCTTTTCATGAAAATAATGGAACTTAAATTTTAGTCTTTAACTTTATTTTATAAACATTTAAAAAGTATGGGTGTTGGTTATAACTTTATAGGATTTTGTGTTAAAAGATTTATTAATATTTTTGTTCATACTTTTGTCATTCTAGTATAGAGAGATGTGATATCCACTCTATCTTTATTATATTTTATTTTTACTTACGATATCATATTTGGCTTAGATGAATAGTGATTTAGTTAATATTTGGCTTAGATGAATAGTGATTTAGTTAAAAAAAAATTTGAAAAGTATTTTTAGTCAATTTGTAAATATTAGACAAAGTTATATCTTACATAAGTATTTAGTGATGAGTACTTAAAAATTGTGTCTATTTTACACAGCTTGTGTTTAAAGATTTAATGTTTAAAATTGATCATCTTTTAATATTTGGGTTTTTTCTGACACATTTACATCATTTAATGTATACACATTGTCTAATGCATTATATAATCTAACATTTTTTCCTATCGTCTAGCACATGGAAGGTCATTATGGTCTTAACATTTATGTTTTATGCTTCTAAGACTTGAATTTCTTTGATGGCACTTGCATCTTGAAATCCATTTTGTTTAGTGCTTTATAAATGAGTTTGGTTTTCAATAAACTTCATAGATACTCTTGGTATTATGGGTTTCGTTTAGAATAACCAGTTTATGTTTATCTTTTATGATGTGTTCTTCCATTTTGCATATTATGCTTAAGGTGTGACTTGCATCTTGTCAATTGTTTTGTTTTTTGTACAAGAAAAATCTCATATCATTTGCTTTCATCTCATACTTGTTTCACAATAGGCAACTTATATTAGATAAACCAAAACTATCTTTTTTGTTATTATCAAAACTTGGGTGTTAGTGAGAATATTAATGACTTGCATCATTAAGTTGTTGCCTATGAAACACTATATATTATATCTACTTTATTTCACACAATAGGAACATTTATTATATGAGTATAAAAAGTCAAATCATGATAAAACCATAAATATAATTCAAATACTCAGATTAAAGACCTATTGAACAACAATAATCCTAAGAAGTGAATTTTGAGTAAAAAATGTTTCCTACTCAAAATAAGAAATATGTAAAACTTTTTAGACCGTCCAATTTTAATTTTTAAGTGATAAATAATTTTCCAATTATATAAAAGACAAATTTTTTTATAGATATATTAGGGGTAGATAGTACAATCTAGTTTTGATAATTTCTTACACATAACCAAATCCTTAACTTAAGTTGGTTTTCGTTGACTATATTTTATATTTTTAGCAAACAAGAATTTTCCAATTATTTCTAATTTAATAAAATATGATGGTAACTTCAAAATAATTTATATTTTTCTTTATTTTCTTTGGGCGTTAGCTACTGTGATTTCAATCGCAGCAATATAAGTATAACTATTTATCTTTTCGTCGAAATCTGTCAAAGGAATTATGAGAACACCAAAATATTAATTTCATGTACAAATGTTTAAAAATAATAAATATAATAAAATAGTGTAACTTATATAGCTTTTGATAAACTAAAATATATTTTCTCTCAAACTTAATATGATATTTTATTATTTTCTCCGTCTTTTGTAAAAGTATTTTGAAGCTATAAAATAATTTGAAAAGTTAATGGCATTTTTATAATTATAAATGAAAAGTTCAAATAATATTTATTTTAATTAAACAACTGTAATGAATAAATATTTTGCCCTTTACAAATATATATATTTTTTATAACCTTTCTCTTTTCAAATATTGAAATGGTCAAAACTCTAAACCCTAAATAAGTTTGTTAACTCATCTTTAGCCAACAAAACCATAACTTATTTATTCTTTTAATTAAAAAAATTACAAGAAATAGAGTTAACTAACTAGCTATTGTGTCTTCCTCTTCCTTCCTTTCCATCGACGGAACTGTATTCAGAGTCAAGCTTTACGGTTAGTCATGGCAAGTGTTTTTTCTTCCTTCTGTCTATTTCTTCTTCCATTTTCTTATTAATTTATTTTTTAGTTGCTTTGCCAAATGGATTTCGAAATAACTAAAAAAAGTATCAAGATTTTGTACTCATGAATCGTATATATGTAGAGGGATAGGAGTGATTTTGATAAATAAAAATATAGACAACTGTAGTTAAATATATAACTGTCAATTTAAAATGTAACATTCAATTTATTGTGCCAATAATGTTTAGGAGATGAAGTGCATGTGCAATTTAAACAAGAAAATAACCACATTTAATCATGTATCGGATATTCTACATAACAATTGATAAGATGATCATGTTCAATTTCTTAATAGCAGGCTTTAATCAGAAACTACATTTGATTAAAATAATATAATTGTGTATTGCTTATACGCTTCTGATTGGAGATTGTTTTTATTTAGTTCTCAAAGCTTCTACATCGAGTTGTGATGCAATTTTATTTCATTATCTATAGTTAATTGGTATATTTCAGTAGAAACCTAAAAAATTACCATAGTGATTCATTGTATTTACTGGATTGAAAAGAGGCTATCTGTTGGTTCTATCACCAAGTTAATTCTATTTGCAAAATGTTTTCTATCCATTGTTTGTCCCTTTGTTAGCATCTTGATAAAAGTTTTTATTCTTGAGATAAGGTGATACCTTGTCAAATTTTATAGAAAATAAATTATGATATCTTTTTATTCTTTTTCAGAGGCTATCATTACATTATACATTATTTTTATTGCATCAACCTTTTTAGGCATAAAAAGGTATCAAATGAACTAAAAGATTTATGCAACTTTGGCCTACTATGATGTTATGTTCATAGTAGTAAAATAAGAAATTTAGGTATTTACATAACTTCCATATTTGATACAAAGCTTAAGTATTTCTCTCACTTATGATCGCTTTATGTGTTTCAACATGATTGGAAATTTCAGTAGCATAGTTATATCAGCAACATGTGTGACTAATGCCCTAAGTGTATGCAGATCATGATGTCAAATTGTTCAAAGATGTCTTAACTAAATTTTCTAAAAGATCATACCCCATATGGTGATTTCGGAGGTTGTTGGAGTTGATGGTTAATCTCTACTAGGTGGAAATTCAGCCAAAAAAAACCAGGTTTGTGTTTCTATTTCTAGGACAATTATTTGATAATTACAAGATGGAAGTAGTCACATGAGATAAAGTATCAAAGAGATTTCAAATTAACGTAAGGAAAAGTATTGAAGCATTTTCATTTTAATGGATTGTTACCTTAAAATTGCATTAACTATACCTAAAAGAAGATGAGATTGTTTATCTCATCATTTTTTTTTTTTTTTGTGTTAGACAATGAGTATGTTTTCATTTTTATTTGCTATTATATCAATGTATCTGCAATAACTACTATTGTTAGAGTATAATTTTAGCTAAGAAAAAAAATGTAATCACATATACAAAAGTTACATTTGTATTTGTAGTTAGGTATACTATCGTCCACATGGATTAAAGAATAGGTATCCAATTCTAATTTTACCAAATGATAGAGTGTCATATATGATGAACCATTAGTTAGGTTCCATTTTCAAAACAAAATTAAGGTTCTCGTAATTTAATATAAAGTTAATCTAAGTCGAATATAAAGAAACAACATGCACTTCAAGTTTATTAAAGAATTTTTTTAATAAATTAGAAAATGGAGGATTGATAGTAAAAAAAAAAAAAAAAAAAAAAAAAAAAAAAAAAAATAAAAAAAAAAAAAAAAAAAAAAAAAAAAGGGAAAAATGAAAAAAAAAAAAAAAAAAAAAAAAAAAAACTGAAACAGAAATTCTAAAAATAATAACAGTAAAGAAAAGCTGAATTAAACGAGATAACCAATGTAAAACGAAAATTAAATTATAAAACTGAAATTAAAAAGATAAATAACTTTAATGAAAACAATATTTAAATTATAAATTAGGTTGATTTTATGTTGTTAATAATGATCTCTTTAAATCTACATTTTATTTGGTAGAGGCAGCAACTCATAATATTAAGAAGGTTTAATTATATTTTTTTAGTTAAATCAAAATTTACAAATTCTATATTAGAGAAATTAGTCTGTAATAAAAAAAGTTACACTTGTGATTTTTCTTTTTTTTAAGTTAATCATAGCCATTACGATACATATATCGATCTCCGTATGATAGAAACTATATATATAATTTTCGTTATGATAAAAAATTCAAAAAGATAAAAAAATTATTAAAATATTTTAAGATCATTTAAAAGTGTCAACATAGTTGGAAGAGAAAAATTAAACTTATTATTCTTTTGGAATCAAATGCAAAAGCTATATACATTTCAAGAATTTTTTTATTGACTAAACGTAAAATTCTTAAATTTTTAAGAGATAAAATTACATTTTAGCCTATTTAAAATTGTATATCGTGTTGTTATTGTAAATTATTTTTATTCTCTCTGCCTTGTTACTTCCTTAATCTCCTTTTAAATCTTAAGAAAAAAATTGATTGCAAATACATCATTAAACTAATTACGTACTTTTAACATTGTATTGTTCTCAATAATGCATAAAACCATAACACCCTTATTCAGTAAAAAAAGAAAAACATTTCATAAAACTTTCCTTAGTTCAAATGAATAAAATCTATTTAAAAGATTGTTTCTCATAAAATATTTTCATAATGTAGAATAACATTCAATCAATATGGCCTTCAATAGGATTAATTTCCCTATTAACTTTTTACCTTTTTCTGCAAAAAAGAGCAATTATGTTCTGCATCCATTTTTTAACTTACACCCCTATAATTGGGTAAAATAATCAAATTATCCGATTTGTTTCTCTCTCGTTTACTCCACCATTGATATTGCTATCACTTTCCTTGCTGCTACACCATTACCGTTTTGAAAGAAGAAAAAAAGAAGGACAACACATTGTTAGAAGAGGAGAAACAAAAAAAATCTTGTTCTGGAACATTACTTTCAGAATACATTTCATATATTCTGGAAAACACATCCTGAAAACATACATTTTGGAAGGTATTATATATCTTTTGAAAAGTTTGTTATATTCCAAAATATATTTCATAAGTTCAAGAAATTTTATTTTAAAAGATGTGTTTCAGAATATATTTCATAAATTTCTAACAGTGTGTTTCAAAACAAGTAATCCGGAAGTTTCTTTAAAAATGGGTAAAATAGTTATTTTAAAAATTGTGGAGGTGGAGGAATTAATTGCCTGCAATCAATTTCTAAAGGCCCAGAGGCTGAAACTGGAAAGAATTATGTTGGAAAATTACTTTCTGCACCCCTCATTTACTTCTTGCACTATATTAAACTTTTAAAATATCAAAATTATCCTTGGATTAGTTTTCGGGAATCGTTTTATAGAATGCATTTTGGTATGTTAAAATGATTTACGAAAAATGTTTTCTGAAATGCATTTTGGAGTGTAAAATGTAGTTTCAGAAAATATTTTTCAAAATTCAAAAATGACTTTCGAAAAATGTTTTTCGAGATACAGAAGTCACTTTTGGAAAAAATTTTCTGAAAATATGTTCTGAAAAATATTTTCTAAAAATCAAATTTACATTTTAAAAAATATTTTTCGAAATGAATCAAAACTTTGAAAAAATAAATAAATTCTAGAAAACGTTTTTCAAAATTCAAGAAAAACACCCCACTCCCCACCGTCGCACCAACAACCATAAAATTCATCATACCCTCATAACACACCTACATTCAAATCAAAACCACCTTAACATATCTTCCACTCCACCAGTGCTCCACCGCAGCTCGTCCACCACTCCGCTGCTACTTGTCCATCGCTCTACAACATTACCTCCGCAACAGCTCCTTTCACAGCACCTCTGCAACAGCTCCTTTCACAACACCTTCGTAGCATTGCAACACCTCTGCAGCAACAGCTCCTTCGCAACACCTCCTCCACAGCATCTCCTTTCCCTTTTGTGTTCATTTATAGGGACATCAAAGTCCTTTTACACATTTGATAGGGTGCAGGAAGCAAATGTGAGAGTGCAGGAAGCAATTGCCTTATTGCTATGATACAACCGAACACCATGAAAGACTAAAAATGTTTGCCTGAAGATCAACATGTGAAAATAGGGAAAGGATGTTTGGCCAACTCATAGTAGACAACATGCATGATGAGTGGTGGAGTATTAATTGGGGGAGAAAACATATATAACTCACCCACGGGAAGGAAGCAAGAGAACATGGAAGAAACTCAAACAGAAGAAGATCGAGGTTTTGATGTTGGGAAAAAGGGTAGGATAGAATAAACAAGAAATAAATTTGGTGGTAGAAAGTCAATGGTGGAAAGGATGCAAACATGGATTAGATATGACAATAAAAGCAAACCAAGCCAACACATTGTAATTAATTATTCTGGATAAACATGATCCAAAGAAAATTTAGATAAACATGGAACATAGAAAGTTATTTGGGTGAGATTTGGTGATGGAGGAGGAAATTATAGCAAAAGTTATTACTCTATAATAAATGGACACAACAAAAAAAGTGGATATATATAACAAATTCAACACAAGGAGAGAGAGGAAAAAATTAGAAATAAAAAATGAAGTAAAGAAAAGTTTGGGAACTATAAGATGGTGAAATAAAAATAAATAATGAAAAATCTTAATTCATAGAAATGGGAGACTGGCTGTGCAAGAACGGGCACAAAGAATTAAATTGTGAGTCAATTATTGTAAAGTTACAAGATGAATTTAGTGTCAACTATAATTCATTTCAAAGCATAAATACCAAAGTTAGTGAAATATTCATTTGGTTTTAAAGGTTGATTTTGAAAGGATATATGATTTGAATTTAGAGATATATTGTGGAAAAAGCATGTTGAGACTCCAAAGCTCAATAAGAAAGTTTTTCATAAGAAAATGATTGAGGTGAAGATACATAGCTCTTTGATTATTTTTGGTGTAATAGAAGGTCTATATGAGACCAGCTTTACATGCTATCTTATTTTTGGTTTCAAAATGTGTAGGTAAAAGATGGATATTGCTTTACTTTAGTTTGTAGATGATAACTATTTTTTGGAGAACCGTGAGAGCAAATTGTTTGATAATTGATTGTGAAATGTATATTGAGATGCTTTGAATTATTGTCGGGATTGGGAATAAGCTTAAGCGTAGGGGTGAGGATTAAAGAAAATGAGATACAAATATTTGCAATCGTGTTCACAATGGTTTTTTTCTCTTTCATCTCTTTTTGTTTGTTTGTTGTATTTTCAATAACGAGGTTCTTGTAGTTATAGTTAGTTCTAGAAAATGAGGGTTTAATTAAATGGAGTCTGAACTCAAATTGTTAAATATGACCACTTCAAACATAGTATAAATAAAGCGTAAGGCAAAGAGAGAAGTAGACAAAAATTTATATTGGTTCACCCTACAAACAAGATTACATCCAATCCCCTTAAGTGCTTTCACTAGAAATGAGTTTTAACACATCTTCGGGAAATAAGTATTCTCCACCTCTTCAGGTAACAAACATTCTCTACATCTCCAGGTAATAGGCATTATCCACCTCTCTAGGTAGCAAGTATTCTAATATCTTCAGGTACTGAGTTTTAACACCTTTCCAAGAACGTTTACAAACCTCTCTAGGTATTCTAATCCTAATCTCCCAAGAGATAGACCTCTCACAATTTTTCTATTATTTTTCACGTTCACCTTCAAGGTCCTCTATATAGATTTTGGAATGATGATGGTTGAAGATTCTATGAACAAATTCCTATCTACTGCTGAATATTTTCTTCTTTAATGCGTTTAATGAATTTTTCAATTCATTTGAAAACCTTCCATTTGTGCAGCACTTTAAATGTTGAAATGAGAATTGTTGATCATGTTCCTCACAAGTCTCATTTTTTTATTCATCATTCTCTCGTATTCATTTGAAAGTTGTATGCTTCATAATTCTTCTCTTAAATGTTTCATCACTCGTGCATGTGCATTTTCATCATTCTCTTATTCAATTTGGAAAAAATTGCATTATTCCTTCACTGAAAATATTTTGATAATAAATCAATTTCAATCAAAATTAATTTCATTTAATGTATGAATTTAATCTGAGATAAACAAATTCAAATTATATAAAACTTTTCTATCTCAAAACTTCCAATTTTAATTTATTTTCAGAAATCTTCTAAATTTTGCATGATATTACACGTTGGAGCAATTTATATTTAAATATGTTGGAGATCCCACATCTACTAGAGATGAGGCCTTTTCAATAGTTTATAAACAGGTGCAAACCTCACTTTACAAGCCGATTTTGTAAGGTTGAGTTAGGCTTAAATTTCACTTCTTGAGATGGTATTAGAGCCTATCCAGACACGATTGTTGGGCCTATCAGGTCACTCTCTATCGGACCGCTATTGGACCCTCCTTAAACAAGATAGTCTCACACACAACCCTATTATAAACCTTTCGCTCTTAAATAAGTGAGATAAATGAGATTACATTTGGTCATATTCTTCATATAGGAGGAAAACCTGAAAATCCAATATCATTTTCAATTCTTTAGCTTTGAAAAAAACAATGCACCATAGTCGAAAAGTTTGCAGTGTATTAGGTTCTCAAAAAATAAACTATGACCTAACTAACCAAATTCATGGTCAAGAAACATCAAACCCTATTAATTATGTAGCTTGTTCCTTTTCATAGGGTTATAATTATTAAATTAAGCTACAAAAGAAAATGGTAGTAAAATATGTATTTATTTTTAAGTTTTAACTCAATATTTCATTTATGTGTTGGTATTTTTCTATTTATTTTTAATAAAACTTTATTTCTTTCTACAGGTTTCCAAGACACAAGTAAATAAGGAATTATGTCTGCACAAATTAAGGAAAGAAAAGAGAGGAGGAGGTAGGGGGTTCTCATGATGCATAAATAGTCTTCAAAGTCATCACTCCATGTGATAGCTCTTGCTACCCCTTGCATAAATTGGAACTAAACAAGTTGCAGATAGAGTACCTTAATCTCTTTATATCAGTAACTATTATGTTACATAACTTTATATCTCTTTCTCTAGCTCACATTTCCAACTATCCATCTAATATTTTAGACTAGTTTTACCTTTGGTGATCCTTTATGCTTTTGAGTGTTTCTAATGTTTTATTATAATTTATGACTATAACATATTTTGATTAGAAGATAAGTATGATTATAATGTTTTTATTTTCATAACTTCACTTTGAAGTATTGAACATTTGTCTTCAACAGTGTATACCAAATGTCCTTTTATAATAATTCTTATTAAGGGATATTGAATAGCCATTTTCTACCTTTCATCCTTTCTTGACAAAAAAACCTCCAATTTTTATACTTTAGAGAAATTTAAAAAAATGAAAGGCTCAAATAACCAGAATCCATCAAATTCTATTTCTAAGAATTGTCATTTGCAACTTGTTCGTTTCCTTCCTAATCTCCTCCTTTTGGCTATTGGTGTGACCATTGGAATCATCATTAGTTTCTTTCTTAAAAGTTGTAGTAGTTTACCGACCACTCAATTCTCACACTCTTTAACAAAAAATGTATCGTTACCAATGTCATTTCCAATTGAAAAACCAAAAGTATGTAATTCTAGCCTTGATAAAGAAGGATTAAAAGTGTTTATTCAGTCTTCCAATGTTAAGCATGGTGTGAAAGTGTTTAATCAACTTTCCAATGTTAAGCATCATGTGAAAGAGTTCATTCAACCTTTTAATTTTGTGCAACATGATATGAAAGAGTTTATTATGCCCTCTAATGTTGTGCATGATATGAGTGATGAAGAACTATTTTGGAGAGCTTCAATGACCCCTAAGATTCATGAATACCCCTTTGATCGAGTCCCTAAGGTGGCCTTCATGTTTTTGGTAAGGGATATTGTGCCTTTAGCTCTTTTTTGGGAAAAGTTCTTCATAGGACAAGAAGGATATTATTCAATTTATGTGCATTCTAGTCCTTCTTACAATGGTTCAGATCCGGAGAGTTCAGTGTTTCATGCAAGGAGAATTCCTAGCAAGGTTAGTTTTTATTCATTCAATCACTAATTTACATTTTCAATTACCTTACTTTAAATAAAATATTTTGTCTAGGACAAATAGAAGAAAGATGAAAAAAAAACATAGAGAAATTATTGTAAGGACTTATATTAGTATTCTTCTTTGATCAATTTCAAGTAATCATTTCGATTGTATTCATAATGAAGGATTCAATTAAATTTCACTGTATATTATTAATATGATAAAATTATAATTTTGATTGAAAAACCATATATGTTCTTTAGGTTTTCCAATATTGTTAATTATAGAAAACTAACACGATCTTAGAAATGTAAACAGAAATAGGAAAAAGCTATGGAAAATTGTGTGTACATTTCATTTGGATGAAAATGTTCCAAAAACTTTAGAAAGACTTGATCTTCTTGAGAAATAATGAAAAAAATTCACTTCCTTAATTGTTCCTATTAGTCTCTCTCATTTGTGATAGTGAGGATTGTGAGAGGAAACATTATTTAAAAGCCACAAAATTGACAAATAATTTTTATTTTTAGAAATGGCTCTATTTAAACAAATTTATAATGTATTTCTTAAATATTTATTTACTAGTTCATGATAAATCACATAGCTCTTGTTTGAAACATAAAATCTTAAATTTACTCATTCTCTTATGACATTACCTAAAAGAATGAATAAATAAATTAATTAATTGAACTACCATAATATGTATTGAAATGACTATATGGTTCCTTTTGTTAATTTCATGATTAAGATTAGGCACTAATTAATGGAAGTTATACATCATTTAATCAATATAGTATTTTGCATGTACTACAGATTACACTTCCCCTTAATATGAACATCTAGCAAAATCTAAGTCTGAATTCTCAATAACATCGAGGCCATCAGACCTCGAATATAAAAGCATGAAAGCTTTTCATCTTTATTATGTTCCATTCCTGATTACTATGATATCTTCCTAATATTCTAACTACACAACTTAAGTACGGCTTAATACAAATTCAAACATTTATAATACTCTCAATCCCAAATACTAATACACATAGAATTATTTTCATTTGCTTTTATTCCAAATTAAGTTAAAATAATAGGTTAGCTTTAGAAAGGGTTGCATAGAGCTTTAAAAAACACTTTGAAAACTCATTCCAGTAGGATGATGATTAAATGGGTTGGGGATAATCATTTGATGATTAAAAAACATTTGCAAAATATTTTCACAAGAGCATGAAGAGGACAATTGATGACTAGTACAAGAGTAATGGACGAGGGAATGCAACACTTAGAGAATTTGATATTGATTCACCCCAACAATAGGCTACATCTTGTTCTCCTTTAAAATCTATGAAGAGTTTCACTAATCAAATCTTGATTAAAAGTTTGATCACTACAAATTTTGGCTTATATTGAGTACAGAAGGTCACTCTTGACTATCCATTTTATCTCCCCTTGAGATAAAGAACATGTATTCCTCAAAATTAAGTCACTTATGACTTCTTGATTATTCTATTATAGTTAGTCATGGATACAAAGATTACAAGATAAACTCTATGAATAGAGGATATTAACTATATGCGCTCCTTATCGAGTGAATAGACTTACCAGTAAAGATTTTACAAGAAAAGAATTTTGTATTGCCTATTAAATGATCTTTCAAATACTTGGCAACAACACACAAAATACATCTATTTTTAATGTAAGATATTAGTTTGGTTGCATGACAATCTCCTATTTATAAATTTCTTGAAAAAAGACTGCTAAAGCTTGCACATTTTGTTCTTATGCCAATGATTTAGTAAATAATGGTAGCTTTTTTGTTGACATATATTTTTGTTACTCTCAACTCGCTATGCAAAGACCCCTTTTGAATATTTCTTTATAGTACTAACAACACCAAATTAAGCATAGAAATTTGGAAAAGGTTGGTTTATTGTGTGAGACTCTTAATGGGAATTTATGACTTACCTTTGATGAAGAGTAGGTGGTCTTGCAAATAAAATTTGTGTATAGTGATATTCATGTGGCTTAATGTTTACCCTATGATGTTGATGTCTTATGTTTTTTTGTCTAGATATAGGTGTTATATGTACTCTTTATTCATTTTATACTTTTTGAGAGTTCAACTTGCTTTTAACATAAACACTTGCTTGCTTTTCCTTATGCACATTAAGGGTAGATGTGATTAGATCCTAAAATTAATATAATTTGTTTATTATCAAAATCATGGACTGTCATGACAAGACTATATTGATTGATAAGTGTTAGAATTTTTATTATAGGTCATCTATCCATGGATCAAACTATTTATGCCTTCATAATCTCCATTTTTATTAAATCGGTTTTGCATTATAACAAAACATGAAACTTGTTATCTATATAGTCATTTGAATTACTTTTTTCTTTTAAAGGATTAAATTTATAAAAAAAAAAAAACTTAAAAATGATAGTTGTGATTAGAGCAAAATGTTATTTAAAGCTTTTCAAAAAAGATTTAAACTTAAAGAAAAACTTTTAAAGAGGGAAATCAAAGCTTGATAATAGGGTTTTACAAGTTATATAAAAAGGTTAAATTGTATTCCATTTTATTAAGTTTGTGCTTGTTTATTCTAGTCATCCATAGCATAAAAGAAATATTAAGAACATAAAAGAAATAGTAAGAGTATCCAAGCATATACAATAACATATGCATGGATAATTAGAGCAATATGATACCTAAATGCATAAGATAAAACATGAATTACATATACATCAAAGTATTATTAGACTTCACTTTCACTCCATTATCTTTAAATTATTTAAATTATAAAACTTTTATCAATAAACATTTTTATTTTAAAACATATTTGTCAGTTTCAGTTCAGTTTAAATAAATTTATCTAGGAGTAAGTTTTTAAAAACAATTTAATTCAACTTTTTCCACGTAGTTAGTTGAGTTAGGTACTAGTTTAGTTTAATTCAAACAAAAATTTAACAACCCTAATGCTTGATAATATTCCCTGGCAACCTCAAGCTAGTCAATCTGTACCTCCAAGTAGAGTCGATGAAATCGATCTAGCTTCAACAATAATGTCACTGCCACAACATCTCAAGCATGCTTCTGATAGTTGCTCCAGGGTTCCTGTAATTTTGGCTTGCAGTTGTTTTTATCAGGGATTCAAGGATATTCAATCGACAAAAAGACTAAAATAAATAATATATAAAAATAAAGATTGATAAATATATTATTTTAAGATTTTTAACTATAGATGATTTTGATATTTGGTTTAGTTCAATATAATGACTCATTGATAATACATCCTTAATGTCTCTACTTCGACAATAAATAGTGAGGATGTCCACTCAAACAAGTATAATATAAAAGTTGAAGACCCTCTGAAGGAAGATATCCAAAAAAGTCACATTATGATAAAAGTAATAAAATGAACCACATATGACTATGCATTTTATGACAATAAAAGGATTTCCAAAATGATAGATGAAGAGAGAAAGGGGAGAGTTGCTAAAAAAACCAAATAAAAATAAAATAATTTATCTTTTCAAAGTAGAAACTACCCAATTGAAGTGTCATTTGCTAGCACCACATGTATAGCATTTAAATAGCTAGGCCACCATTTCCATCACTATAGCATTTAAGTGATAGTAGATAGCCGTCACATTTCCAGTGAAAACGTTCATAAATATTTGAAATTTTGCAGACTGCTAGTTATTAATCCTGCACTGTAATAAAAGTTTGAAACTTGTAAGCTCCAATTAAACTTCTAATTACCCATCAAAAACATTTAAACTTTTGAAAATTAAAGTCACACAACTATTTGAAATGAATGATCAAAAGTGAAATGAACTTAAAATTTAACAACAGCACCACCTTGTTCTAACATACCCTACTCTGGTAACAAGTAATGCAGGAAGTGGAATGGGGGAAATTCAGCATGCTCGAAGCTGAGCGTCGGCTTCTGGCGAATGCCCTTCTGGATTTCTCGAACCAACGCTTTGTTCTGATATCAGAGTCTTGCATTCCTCTCTTCAACTTCTCAACAATCTACTCTTACTTGATGAACTCCACCCAAAGCCACGTCATGGCTTTTGATGCAGACAGTGCAGTTGGACGTGGCCGTTACAGCATCCGCATGGCCCCTCTCATCACTCTCCAACAATGGAGAAAAGGGTCTCAGTGGTTCGAAATGGACAGAGAGCTTGCACTGGAAGTGGTGTCCGACACAACCTACTTCCCAGTTTTTCAAACGTTGTGCAAAGGATCATGTTATGCTGATGAACATTACTTGCCAACGTTTGTTAGCATCAGATTTTGGGAGAAGAACTCGAACAGGAGTTTGACTTGGGTTGATTGGTCAAAGGGTGGTCGCCACCCAACCCGATACGTCAGACCAGAGGTTACTGTGGCGTTGTTGGAGAATTTGAGGAACCAGAAATGTGAGTATTATGGAAAGTTCGGAAACTACACAAATGCTTGTTTTCTCTTTGCAAGGAAATTCTTGCCCTCTTCGTTGACCAGGCTCATGAGGTTTGCTACACGGGTCATGTATATCTAAGAGCGTATCAAATGAAGAGTCTTCAAATGATTTATTATCCATAATGGACTCCAATAGTTCTCTACAAACTTTTTTTTTACATCTATTGCTGTTGCGTACTTTTTTCTTACAAAAAATAATATCCAATTATTTGTTTTTACCTTGCAATTGTTTCTTTTCTTGTTACGTTATTTTTGTTTCATTTTATTTTAAATTAAAATATGTATCATTTAAATAAAAAATAAGTTGAAGGATTAAGAAAATAAAATATATTTTATAACCAAGTTAAAACAGTTAAATATAATACATTAAAGATCCTACATTAATTAAAAATAACATAAAAAAAAAGTATAATATACAAGTAAAACAAAACCTGATCTTATATGATTTTGTAAGGATGAGTTAAATTTAAACTAACTTTCTAATATGATATTAGAGTTTATCAAACCACAAAATTTACTATTATGTACGTGTATCGATGTAAAGGGTATATTGTAAATATTATATAGATTAGAGATAAAATCAATTTACAATATATAAATATATAAGTGAAAGCAATATATCTTAAAAACAATTTCACAAAAACGAGTTAGACTTAAAATTATTTTATATATTTATATATTAGTTTTAAGATAGATTGCTTTCACTTTTTTATTTATATATATATATATATATATGTCAACCAATTAAAATGAGTTCAATAATAAAGCAATAACAATTTGAAATAATTTAAGATTAAGAGATCAGATAAAAAGAAGGAATTACAATACCATGTTAAAACTAGTATAAAAGAAGTATTCTATGTCATATATTTAGGACTATTTACATTTATTAAAAATTTGAGAAAGAGAAAATTACAATGCCATGTTAAAACTAGTATAAAAAAATTATTTTACGGTCATATATTTAGGATTACTTACATTGTTAAGAATCTAACATACAAGTGGGAAACTTAATTTTATGTCAAACAAAATATTAAAAATATTAAATGTAAATTTAGGTTGGACCATACACATGCAGATGCAAATTTATCTCGAACTTGGATACGGTCCAATGTAAATTTTTTGAGTTTTTTTTATTTAAATTTGGCTACTTTTGACTTAAAATAAAAAATTTAAAATACAAAAAAAAAATCAAATGTAATGACCTTTTCTCTAGATACATTAAACACAAATCACAATAATAGACAAAATGATCAAATCACAAATAAGTATGGAATATCTAAAATGTAAATATTAAATAAATTTCTATTTGATATAAAAAAAACATTAAAAAAAATTGGATTTTTTTTATATAAAAAGTGTACATATGTAAACTAAATGTCTAAAGTTCAGAAAAATAACTCAAAAATATTGAAAAAAATTATAATAAGTAGAGGTATTTTGGAGATTTTAGTCCTCCAATCCCTTTTGATTATTGATTAATAGATTATTCTCTTCATTTCGACCTATTTTTATTTTCATTTTTTCTTAATTCAAACTTTTTATCAAAAAGTTATGAATATTTAAAGTTTTCTTATACTAAATTTATGTGTCTCAAAATATGTGACTATTTTATCAAATATAAGAATTTTATTATCAAATATATACGAAAAATAATTATCACAAAAAATATATTAAATTAAATGTCAATTTTTAGTAATTTTTAATGATTTTTATAAAATCGGGTGAATAGTATAAATACAGAAATACATCAAAATAGCGCAAATTTAGGATATGAAAAGTTAATACAGCTAACAAAATAATAAACAATAAAACAAAACGATAACAAATTAATACAAAATAATGGACACATTCATGTATTATTGTGATTGAGACCTTCCAAAAGCATCTAGGTAGACATGTATCTCGTAACTCAATAATGCCTTTGGACTTACAAAAATTTCAATTTAAATTAGAAAAAAACTACCATCACGAAACACCCACAATTATAAAAAGACCTTCAAAAGATTTATTACCACTCACACAATAGCGAGTGAAAAAAGAAATCGAGAATCGGAGAGAAAATAAATCATAAAAAAAGAAAAAGAAATTAAGAGTCCTAATTTAAATAATTTTATGTTAGATTATTAGGAATTTAACATAAAATTTGATATTTATGTGTAAATATTAAATTTTGTGTCTTGCGCTAATATTACTATAATATACATTCTAGCAATGAGATGGTGAAAATGATAATGATTGCTTAAAAAACATGATAAAAAAATATAATTCATGAAGACGAACCAATAATTTGAATTGAAATTGTCATGCTTTTAATAAGAGGGATAAAAATTGGAAGTGAAGAGAAAAATGAATTAAGCTTTTTGATTGTTTATAAGGTAGTATACCTCACAAAAGTAACGAGAAAGTTTGTGTATAAGAGATTTGGATAAAAGTTTTTGCCTACAGTAAAGAAATCTAGGTAGAAAGTATTTTAGGATTTCGCCATCACTAAATTGTATGTATGATTGAAGCCATACATCAATTTTCTTGTAGTTTTAAAAATTTTAATCGAAATTTTTTAGTAGATTGAAGGACTTCATCACATTTTTTAAATGATTTTAATTTATTTATATATTTTAAAATATTAGTCTTATATTTATAATCTAATTAATACTTTATTTTTTAATTAAATTATATAAAGTAGTACAAATAATGTAAAAAATAATGTGAAAAGTATATAGCAATATTATTCTTATTTTAATTATATAAAAACTAAATGAAACGACATATTTAATATCTTGAAAATATAAAATATAGTTAATATTAGATTTACATCCATTTTAAATTTTTTGTTTTGTAAATATACAATTTTAATGCCTATAAATACTTAATTCTAAGTTTGCTTTTTAAATAAAGTTATTTTAGTTCTTCATTAATATCTAATTTAATTGCTAATAAAAAATATTACCACATCGATTAATTTTTTTTTATTAAATTCAATTGTCATACTTATTATTAATATATTTTGTAAACAAGTAAATGACAATATTATTACCAGTAAAACATGTAATATCTCTAGAAAATAATTACACAACATGTTAATTTTAAACAAAATTGTATGTTAAAAAATTAGACGACTAAGAATCTAACTTGCACATATGTGAAGACCATAGGCGCAAAATTAATTTAAACCATAATATTAACTCTGAAAAATAATAAAATTAATAAAGAAAGCTTTTGCGAAATTATTTAAAAATATTCACAGTCTCCACCTTACTGTAATTAATTTAGTATCGGTTCCCAAACATAAAACCTAGCTTACATTGAATCATAGACGGAACAAAAATAAAAGTTTCAAACAATTTTAAAAACAAAATAATACCCAAATATAATAATAATAATAGTAATAATAGTTTTAGAAAAAATTGAAAAACAATTTAATTTACAGACACTAGCTGGCTAAATTCCAAGCTCATTCACTAGCCCTTGCTTCAGGCACGGAGAGTGACTCGGACAGCGAGTCCAACCCTTCATCACACGGCGACATCTGGACCCCACGTAATTCTTCGATCATCTTCGCCACGTGGCTCATGCTGAGCCGTTGATGAGGTTCGGTCGCAGTGCACGCTATAGCTATCTGCAGCAGCGCCACCATCTCCTCCTCAATGTCCTTATAGCTCATCAATTCCAGATCGAACACCTCCGCCGTCCACTCCTCTCTCACCACCGACCGGACCCACCTGGGAAGGTCCACCGCCGCCTCGTGTCCGCCGCCCACGGCGGAAGGGCACTTCCCCGTCAGCATCTCTATCAATAGGACGCCAAAGGAGTACACGTCAGACATCTGGGTCTGCTTGCGACCGTCCGATACCTCTGGCGCGCGGTAGCCGTTGGATCTTATAGCGGAGGCGCTAGCGAAGATGGAGAGACCGAAATCCGCGACTCGCGCGTTGCCTGCCACGTCAATAAGAACATTGGTGGCTTTGATGTTACCGTGGGTGAGTTTATTTTTGTGAATGAATGCCACGCCTCGTGCCGCTCCAGCTGCGATCTTCAGCCTCGTTGTCCACTCCAGTGGGGTCCGTCCTGGTCCTCGATTACCTGTCGTATCACACTTATTTTTTTATTTACGCTTTTGTCCCTCTCCTCCCCCCGTAATATTTGTGATCTTGGTTCCATAACTTTTTCTGTTATTGAAAAACTGAATAATTTTGTAATTTTTAATTATTGTAAAAGATGCGAAATTTTATTTGATATCTATAAACTCATATTTTTTAAACTTTTTTTAACATTATATTACAACACCACCGGTATAACGAGTTAATTAGTGTCATATAATATTAAAAATAATCATTATAAATTTTAAAGAAAAAATTAAAGATATTTTTATAGAATTAAAATCAAAATTAAGTCTTTTGTATTAACTAAAATCATAGTTTTCTTTTAATCAGCGTTAACTAAAAATATAGTATAATAAATATAAAAACTTACACTAATTCTTCCCGTCATTTATTAAAATTATATATATATATATATATATATATATATATATATATATATTTTTTTTTTTT
>Ga0209700_103960_pt1 | contig 27521 bp, 11 predicted proteins | sample SiratroredBW_FD_187528 | JGI IMG/M metagenome (GOLD analysis project Ga0209700, IMG submission 187528) | Root nodule microbial communities of legume samples collected from California, USA - Siratro red BW (SPAdes) (version 2) | ecosystem: Host-associated > Plants > Roots > Nodule | place: USA... | reverse complement strand
ACATAATAATTAATAAATTGGATGGTTGATACGTATGAAGAGAGCAAACTGGGGGAATTAAGCGCGTGATAAAGTATGTAGAGTTGGTGGTTTGGTATTTAAAGGAGGGAAAGGAAATGGTTGATGATATGAAGAGGAAGATGAAGAGTGTCACACTATTTTTCCTCATTTTCCTTTTATTCGAAGCCCTCTGCTCTGAAGCATGTTGGAAGGAAGAGAGACAAGCACTTCTCGCCCTAGATTCCCGTTTCGACTCTCCTTTCTATTGGAATGTCGACACAGATTGCTGTGAATGGGAAGGAGTCTACTGCAACTCCTCCACAGGGAGAGTGACCCAACTCCAACTCGATCGGTGGAATTCAATCCAACCATATATTGATTACTCGGATTTTTCTGTCTTCAAAGATTTGAAGAACCTCAGTCTTTGGCATGTTAATATAGTTGGTTGTGTGGGGGATGAAGGTATAAATCAGTAAAAGTTAATTGGATTTTACTTACTCAAAAGTACGAATGTGGATGTTATGTTGTACCTTCATATACTCACTATTTTACATACTTTGCAGCCTTGCCAAATCTGGAGGTCCTTGACATGACTGGGAACAAGCTGGATTCTGCTGCCAGCATTCTATCTTGTTTGGATGGCCTTCCGTCTCTTAAGTCCCTATCTTTATCAGATAACTGGTTATTTTCATCCCGGGGTGAGACTAGCTATTTCTCTTTCTTATTCTAACAAATCACAATAATCATATTTCTCATTTTTTATCTCTATCTTCTAATTTTTTTTATAATCTTTTACATTTGTTGGCTTCTTTCACAATTTATGGTTTTATTGAATACCTGTACATATGTAAGTTTTGGAAACTGTATCATCAAAGCTGTCTAATCTGGAGGTCCTTGACATAGGTCATAACTATTTAACGAATGACATCTTGCCAACCCTCGAGGGATTCACATCTTTAAAGGAACTGTATTTGTCTGGCAATGTATTGGACTCGGATCTTCACATGAAAGGTATAGGATGTAACTTTTCCATTTTATTAATAAAGCTGAGGTGTGGGTTTTTAGTTCTTAATGGATGGAGGATATATTCCTCGCAGCTTTATGCTCAACATTGAGGAATCTTGAGGTCCTTGACATAGGTTTTAACGATTTAACCAATGACATTTTGCCATCCCTCGAGGGATTCACATCTTTAAAGGAGCTGTATTTGTATGAAACTGGATTGGATTCGGATCTTCACATGGAAGGTATAGGATGTAATTTTTGCGTTTCATTGATAATAAAGCTGAACAGTGGGTGTTTAGTTCTTAATGAATGGAGGATATGTTCCTTGCAGCTTTATGCTCAACGTTGAGGAATCTTGAGGTCCTTGACTTGTCCTACAACAACTTTTATGACGGTGATATTGGTTCTGCTCTTAGTGGACTCTCATCCCTCAAGTCCTTGTATTTAGAATACAGTGGATTGAGTTGGAGATCAATTTTAAGTATACATTTCCACATCAGAAATCTTCATCGTTTGTTTTTTATTAGAAAATATATCTAACACTCTCTATAATCGGAATATGTATTGTTAGATATTTCAAAATTGAGTTCTTTGGAGACCCTTGACTTAAGTTACACCGGGTTGAATGAGTTTGAAGGTATCTTGAGGCCTATAAAAGGTTAGTTGTTGTCGTTGATATTGGATAAGTAGATATGACTCCATTCCGATATCCATATACTCATAAGTTCACATGCTTTTCAATTTTGTTTTCGTCAGAGAATGATGAATTTAAATGGCCAATCAATTTACAAGAGCTAGTACTGAGTTTCAACGGACTGGACAACCAAATTCTTTCATCTCTCAGTGATCTTCCGCATCTTCAATCCCTTGATTTAAGCTACAATCAACTACAAGGAGCAATAGATATAAGTGGTCAGTATTTTTTATAAATTAATATTTTCGGACATTAATAGTTTCAATGATTGCTGAAATTTTATCTTATAGTTTATATATATACTTAAAAGTTACCCATATCACTTTAATAATTTTTAGTGCCTATATATTATTTTTAATCTTTAAACATTATTACATATATAATACAAGATTAAAAGGGATTAAAAATAATATATATACGGGATAAAAGAAAATTATTTTTTAGTGTAAATAAAATTTTGTTTAATTATAGGTCGAAAAAGAATAATTTTATCTACAATTAATAAAAGTTATAGAAATAATTATATAATTAGGAGTAAATATATGAAATTTTTATATAGTGCAAATAGAGATTTATCAAATTATCTACTAATTGTTTAATTAAATTAAATTTTAAATTTTTTAACCTTTAAAAAATAATAACAAACAACTATTTCTCCTAAAATAAATTTAATTAATATCACTTGTTTATTCTTTTTTTCATCTCATAATTAATTAATATATCAATGTACCAAATAATTGTGTGAAAAACATAAATCCGATGTATCTTTTAACTTTACTAGTTGAATAAACAAAAATATGTGCATAACTTCTATACAATCATCACATTCCTTTTGACAAGTTAAATATATATATATATATATATATATATATATATATATAAAATAAAATCTAAAATATTAGTCCAACAAAGTCCGCTTTAACTTTCTTAATTTCCTATTATTACATACAAAGTCACCTTCTTTTATACTAAACTAAGTATGGTCATAACAGTTTATATCTAGAGTGAATTAATATAATAATAATTTATATACTAAACTAAGCCTGGTCATAACAGTTTATATCTAGAGTGAATTAATATAATAATAATTTATATCAATACAAACATGCTTCATATTCATATAAATAAATTGTTTTCTCATAAATAACATTCTAATTTCATAATAATAATCACACACAATTTTATACCACAGAATTGACAAAGAAAAATCACATCAATTTAAGATGAAAAAAATCTTTAATTACATCTCAATTATTTAAAAGAGCATTCACCACACAACACCTTCTAGAAAACTTATATTAAACATGTCTCATCCAAAATTAACATCCGATCATTAGAACCATCACAATTGATCTTAAGATCTTATGTCACGATGATTACTTAAATCTATTATAAAAAATAATTCTTAGTAATTGAGTTTGTCCCCAACTCAACTTCACAAAATTGACTTGTAATATCAATCGTACATATATATTATAATTTGGTATTATTTATACTTGATGTGAAATCTCTAAGATATCATTCACATTGAGAAATGAACATCTTGACCGTGAGGTTGTATATTTGTAGATAGCTCAATAGAAAACCGATTTCAATAGCACAATAACCCAAACAAATCTCACTAAGATAGACATTTTAATATGACTATGATACCATCTTAGTAAGCTTATACCTAACTCAATCCTCTAAAATTGACTTGTAAGTTAAGGTTTGCCCCCCACTCAAATTATAATTAATTTTATTCTTAGTCAATGTGGAATCTCCAAGATATATTATTAGATCATCAATGAAGGTAGAATATCCCATTTTTTTTTAATAAGTTTCATGTTTAATGCTAGCTAATATCATTTGAGGTACCATCACCACACACACCTATAGAAGAGAAACACAAACACAAAGAGCAACACATCGATAAAAAGTGATAATAACACACTAGGTATCCACACACAAATTACATCACTATGTATATCACACCATTGCATATCATTATATATCTAACCATATATTCAACGAACAATCTTAAAAAATACAATTAATATCATTTCTCATAATTATATAACTACCAAATTCCTGATATATATATATACATACATATATATATATATATATATATATATATATATATATATATATATATATATATATATATATATGTAAATACCATATATAATGTCACTTGAGAAAAAATCATGTCGAGAACAAGGATTTGATTCACTTTGAATTTTTCTTAACTGACCAATATGCTGCTTAAGCGATTAGTTCGTCACTTAAGCAAGAATCTTTCAAAGCACAGAGATTCTTTTCACTCAAATTTTTGCTTCAGCAACAATGTTATCTAGATGAAAAAATTTTCTCTCACATATTTACTTGAGCAATAATGTTTTACTTGAGTGAAAATGTATTGATATTAATATTATGTAAGAAACGAAAACTTAGAAAAAAAACTCTAATATCTCAACAAAATCAATATACATCACATACGAATATAGATTTGTTTTAAAGTTCATATCATCAACAAATTGATCCAAAAACCAATTGTTCAAAATAAACAGTAAACTATTAATTCATTCTTGATTGGATTTTTGAAACTTCATAACCCAAAAATAATCTTTATTTCAATTCTAAATATCAACATATGCATATCACAAATCAATTCAGTTAGGTCATATACATTAATGCAAATCTATCACTAGAATTAAATGGTTTTACTCCAATAAATAATCAATATCTACTAAGTTTCCAAAAAATAATTTATGTTTTTTTTCCTATGGAAATGGTCTAAGTTAGAAAATGAGAGTTAAATTTACATTAATTTCTTTCACTAAACATAATCAACTTTTAGAGGATCAACTTGCACTATTTTAAAAAAAAATGGTTAAAGTAAACTAGTTTTGTAATACTTCTATTTTACAATTGAAGAAAAGTATAACCCTTCACAAATGTTAGTAGATTTTAATTGATTCTTAATTTATTTCTTGCAGGATTATCGACTTTGTCTAGTTTGACGAATCTTATTCTATCTTATAATAATATTCACAATTTTGTGGGCCATCAAGGTAGTGTATGTTTATGTGTGCGTGTGTGCATCACCTTTCTTCCTGGAGACATATGCTCATATGCTCTGTCCCAGTTAGCCTAACTAAAGTGTACATATCTTTCAGGCTCAAAAGGTCTAAGTGGATTGGATGTCCTTGATTTAGATGGGAACATGATAGATGGAAACAAGCTAAGGGAGTCATTACGAGCTTTGTCATCATCCATTAGGGAGCTTTCTATGTCTTACAATGACTTTAAAGGAACAATTTTAGCCCGAGGTAGTAATATTTACCATTTTCACAAGGTGAATTAATTTCGTAGTTCTTAAGTTAAGATTCATATATTTTTTTTTCTATTGTGCAGATTTTCACGATTTAAGTAAGCTAGAACATTTGACATTGGATGAAAATACTAACATGGAGAATGAATTTTTCAAAAGTATTGGGAATTTGACGTCTTTAAAAGTTCTATCTGTTTCAAATTGTGATATAAATGGCACCTTTCCTCCAGCTGGTAATTATATAATTAGCTTACCTTTTTAATTTATTCATAAAATATGTGTTCTACGCAATTTTTTCTTAGTTTGATCAAAATCTTTGTGGCCTTCGTATTATAACATTGCAGGATAATTATTTTTTTCTTTCAAAATTTCATGTTTCAGGTTGGTTTGAGCTAAAGAATCTTGAAGTGCTAAATATAAGTACAAACCTATTTGTAGGATATCTTCCCAATTCTTTCATTAACATGACATCTCTTCGGATGTTGGAACTTTCTCAAAATCACTTCATTGGACAGTTTTATTCTAACGTTGTCAGCCTTACATCACTTGAACATTTTGGTTTTACAGAAAACCAATTTGAAGTTCCTGTTTCTTTTACACCATTTGCCAATCATTCAAACCTTAAGTTCGTATATGGTGAAGGCAACAAAGTCGTATTGGATTCACAACACAATTTGCAAACTTGGATTCCAAAATTTCAATTACAGATGCTTAGCTTGTCTTCAACCATTGAGACTAGTTCTTTCTTGCTCCCCAAATTTCTTCTTTATCAAAAAGATTTAACTAGTCTAGATTTTAGTAGTTTGAAGTTGGAAGGAGGGTTCCCTCATTGGTTGTTAGAAAACAACACAAAATTGAATGAAGTTCTTCTTAGAAATTGTTCTTTGACTGGTACTATTCAACTACCATTGCATTCCCTTCCTCAGTTACGAAGTATTGATGTGTCTGACAATACCATAATTGGCAAAATCCCAAGCAAAAATATCAGTTATATTTATCCAAAATTGAAACATCTAAACATGTCCACAAACCACATCCAAGGTTCAATTCCTTGTGAGTTAGGCCAAATGATGTTATTGAATGAGTTGGATCTTTCAAACAACCAGTTGTCTGGAGAAATATCAGAGGACGTATTTGAAGCTGGATACCAACTCACTTTATTGAAACTTTCAAATAATAAGCTCGAGGGACCCATTTTTACAATACCCATTAATTTGGAGTTTTTATCATTGAATGATAATAACTTTAGTGGTAGACTTACGAGCAATATTTTTAACACATCTATCAGATCATTGGATGTAAGCAACAATCATTTGGTAGGAAAAATTCCAAGCCTTATAAAAAATTTGTCAAAATTATCGAAACTTCGTATGTCCAATAACAACTTTGAAGGATTCATTCCATTAGAATTGGCACAACTTGAATATCTAAGTTATTTAGATCTATCCCAAAATAATTTGACTGGTCTTGTACCATCATTTTTAAATTCTTCTATGGAATTTATCCATTTGAGAAATAACCATTTAACAGGATTGTCCAAGAAAATGTTCAATGGAAACTCTCCTTTAGTGATGCTAGACCTTAGCTACAACGAAATATCTGATGACATTCAAGATATCATACAAGACTTGATTTATTCAAAGTTGAATTTTCTCCTTTTAAAAGGGAATCACATTACTGGGAATATACCTAAGCAGTTATGTCATTTGATAAATTTAACCATGTTAGATCTTTCAGACAATAAGCTTTCAGGAGAAATTCCCCATTGCTTGGGGACAATGCCTTTTGATATTGAGAACCTTGATCCATTATTAAAAGCATACAAGGGAAGCTTATCTCTTGAAGGAAATGGAACTTTATTAACCAAAGAGAAAGCAAGTTTCACTTCAAAGAAAAGAGATGATACTTATACAGGAAGCATCCTTGCTTATATGTCTGGAATTGACTTATCCCATAATAAATTGAAGGGGAATATCCCATACGAGCTCGGAAACTTGACAAGAATTCAAGCATTGAACTTGTCTCATAATGATTTAATTGGACAAATTCCAGATTCGTTCTCAAATTTGGTACAAACTGAGAGTTTAGATCTTTCTTTTAATCAGTTGAGTGGTCAAATTCCTCCTAAACTCAATATCTTAACCTCACTTGAAGTATTTAGTGTGGCAAACAACAATTTATCAGGGTCAATACCTGAATGGACCAATCAATTTGCCACATTTGATGAGAGTAGTTACGAGGGTAACCCATTTCTCTGTGGACCTTCATTACCAAAGAGTTGCCATTCAGCTCCTACAATTGTTTCAAATAACAAACACACCGATGGAGACAATGATAAGTTGGTGGACATGTATGTTTTTTGTGTGAGCTTTGTTGTGTCATACACATTAGCATTGTTAGCAACTGCAGCAACTTTATACATTAATCCCTATTGGATACAAGCATGGTTTTACTACATGGAATTGCTCACTTTAAATTGTTATTACTTTATTATGGACAATTTTTGTACATTTTGTAATATTAGAAATATGTAACGTGTAACTTGTATCCTTGCATCTTTATGATTTACCTTTTCTTGTTTCCTTTTAAGAGTGATTCAATAAAAAAAATTATGGACAACTTCTGTATATTTTATAATATTAGAAATATGTAACATGTACCTTGTATCCCTAGGATTTCCCTTTTCTTGTTTCTTTTTTAAAGTGGTTCGATATAAAAAAATTATGCATGTGTGGCTTAATATAAAAATTTGAAATCTAAATTTCTATATTCAGTAAATTGTTGTTCAGGAATCAATATTTCTTCGAATCTTTCTTCTTCAATTCTAATAAAAAATTATGAATAAACGAAATATAATTTCAGACTACAAAACAATTAATAAATAAGAAAGAAAAGTAGAAAACTTTTAGCTTGAGTAGAATTTTCCCCATGCTTGAGCAAAAATTCGTTTGTTGAAGCAAGAATGGACCTTGCTTGAGTGAAAATCGACTTGAGAGCACCTATGTTTTTTTCAAAGAGCTCGCTTAGGAAATTGTTATCTCACCTAGACAAGACTTACAAAGTAAATTTTTTTACATAATTCACTTGAGTGAGATTCCTCCGCTTAAGCGAAAGTATCAAAAAATGATTTCTCAACTAACCTAACATTTGTCTACTACTAAGTATTAACATGCATTCAAGGTTCAAGGTACTACATAAGGTATCCAAATACATCAAACTTATGTACAACTATCTACATGACAAAAGAAAGACCAACTTAAGGTCATAAAGTCTTTGAATACATCTAACATATATACAAGTATATAAAAGACAAAAGCAAAACCAAATTAGGGGCATATACTCCTTAAAGTGCTTTAAAACTTTCATCTGCACCTGCTCGTGTACATAGTACAGTCATGGCAGTTCACAACACAACAAGACAAGCAAGGGTAAGCTATTGAAATGATGTTTTCTACTTGTAAAAGTAAAAGGAAATAAAGTGAATAAATTTAAGAAATTGAATATCAATTCTGAAGTCAAATGCAAATAACTCTATCATTTAATCATAATCTTTCATACTCCATCCCAAGTCTATTGACATCACAATGATCCATCTGCAATCATTGTACCTTGATTTTCTTTCAATCCCCAGTACTCTGATTTCATTTTAATTAAAATGATTGCATATGGACTCATCATCCAATCATCTGTCGCGACCACGATCACGACGGGTATGGTGATCTGAAAAAAGAAATAAAAACTAATGAAAAGAAAGAGACGGAGTCGTCACCATAATTTATTATAGAAAACTATGGAAAACCAAGAAAAAAATAAAGAAAAGTCTACAAACTAGAGATGAGCTCGGAAGTCGGTTATCTATGACCAAAAAAAAAAACAAAGCAATTTCACTCCGGGCACATAATGCCCTTAATTTTTACGCTTTCTGCCTTAGAGTATTAAAACAAACCTTAACATGCCATGTGTCACTGCATTAGCTACTCATTTTTGCCATAAAGAAACTAGCTCACGTCACTCACGCTCCCTGCACCTTTAAATTCACTCACTTCCACTTTTGCACATTTTCACTTTCTATATTTTTATATTATTATTGAAATTGGGCTAGGCCCACGTCCTTTATTACATTTCTATGTACCCTAATTTGTATTAGGATTTTGAAAGAAGATGAGAGAGCAGTCGTGCCTTTCTTTGTAGGTGCCTATGAGCTTAACACATATGATGTTCTTGGTAGTTTCCCGACTGCAATAGAGACATGGTTCGTGATGGCTAATGGCGATTTGGGAGTTTGGATGGCTACGAAAATGCTTGAGTGATGGTTAAGGACTTCTGTCAAAGGTTAACGGTGACGAAGATAAGGAAAAGTGACGGTTCAGTGGAGAACGGAAAGGGTGGAGAACTGCGGAGGAGTGGTGGTTCACACCTTGACAACGGCAAAGAGAATCGTTTATGCCTTGGAATTTGTTCTCTTTTTATTTTATTTTTAGTACAGGTTTGAAGATTCTTAATCAAATTGGAATTAGATCTGGATTTTGATTTGGCTAAATTTTGATTGAAATTGATATTTCTTTTTCGGTGAAGGACTAAGGCTTTCAAAGGTTTAAGAATATGTAAACGTAAAAGCATCATAAGTTGACTTGAGTCTATTCATTACTTGTGACTATTATATGACAATACAGAAACTGGTGCCAAGTTTTGACATGAGATACACGTACAGAAACACACTACAACACTAACAAAAACGCGAATATGGAAAAATGGAAAACTAGATGAACTATAGGCAACACATATATACAAAATCTACACAAAATTCAACGTAACTAATACCTAAGCTATGCACGAAAAAATAAACTACGCCGAACAAATTTAGTGTAACAATAACGATTTGACAGAATTGACAATCAAGAGAAAACAAATACAAGAATAGAGGTTGCTCAAAGTAAAAGAAAATGTAGAAGATATATGAAAAAAAACGAGTTGATATTGAACTAACACATCATTAATTCATAATAAAAGATTCAACACTCTCTCTTCACATTACGAAACAAAAGCAGAAAAGTAAATTGTGATATTAAATGAAGAAGATGAATAGAGGAATGCACAATATTATATGATTAAGATGAACAGTTCAAAATAGTGCAATTAGCAAAGATAATGCTCGAAACATGAACTGAATCAGTGAAAGTATAATGATATAGCTTCCTTGTGAAAGTATAATGATATTGCTTACTTGTTGAAGCGACAAATCTCCAAGCAGAAGCGTTCTTCAATTCCTCGTTCTTCCTTCTCCGGCGAGTCTGCAACTCTTTCAGTGAGCTTCCACGTTTTACTTTTCAAGCTTTTCTCACCACACCGAATTCTCTCTTTCTCTGGATCTCTATTCTTCAGAACTCAATAGGACTTCCCTCTCACCGATTTCCTCTCTCACAAATACTTTTTAATTTCAGAATTCAAACCAATGCCCCCTGAGTGGTGCTTTGCAGTGCTTTATATAGAGATTAAAAATGACGCTCCCAATTCAACCAAAACAGAATCGTTTTTATTAGTCAAGAAGAGGAATCGAAACGTTGGCTTCTCAAGCTTAAAACGGTAAGGCAAATGAAGGAAAGAATGAATAATATTATGAGCAATAAGAGTGTGCCACGTGGCCACCTTTTCCTTACTTTTTCTTTCTCTCTTTCATGCCTCTTTTCTTATGTGTCATTTTCCCTTTTTTATATTATATTATTTTATTATTACTATTATTATTTCTATTTTTTCTTTATTGATTTGATTTTTTAATTTTATTTACATTTATTATTATTATTATTATTATTATTATTTTTATTATTTCATTTTTATTTTTCTAATTCTTAAATCTAAAAATTTATCAAAAATGAAAAATATTTTTATTATTTTTTCATTTTCGTCCGGTCAAAATTGGGTATTGACAAACAATAATCATATTATTTCAACCATTATGAAGCTTATAGGGCATACATAACCATGATACCTTGATTTCCTTTCAACCCTCAGTATAACGGTTTCATTTCAACCAAAATGATTACATATGAGCCTATAACTCAATAATCACATAAAACAAATTAATTCAATCATACTGAAGCATATAAATGCATATCTAACCATGGTACCTCGATTTCATTTAATCCCCCATTACACTTGTTTCATTTCAACTAAAATGATTATATATGAGTCTATTATTTAGTCATCACACATAGCACATCAAATCAATCATGTCGAAGTATATAGATATAATATCCCCAATATAATGGTTTCATTTCAACCAAAATGATTACATATAAATTTATAATTCAGATATCACACATCTCATTTCACTTCCATCGTACATAACCATATCAATCTGACAATTCACAATGCTCAGAAACAGTTCTTATCTATCAAGATATGAATATCACAGTTCATACTAGATATCTAATCAACTTATTTCATCATAAGACACATCTGTAACAGAAATTGAAACTTGGACCCAAAATCCACCACATTCAAAGCTTTTAACCTAAGTTACTCTTAAAAGACTTAAAACTACACTAGTAGAAAAAACGCTACATCGGTTCTGGAGGAAATTTTACACCAATTCTAGAACCTATGTAAATACAAACGATATAGAAAGTCTTGGACTTTCTACATCGGTTCTATAACTGATGTAGTATGTGTATATACTACATCGATTGATAAATAAATCATCGACGTAAAATACCAATCCTGAATTTTTTTTTTTAAATTGAGATATTACATCGGTTTTAAATCATCGACGTAATTCAATCATTTGTTTATTTTAATTATTATTTATTTCTATTGTGTTTATTTTCATTTATTAGCTTTTTTCTTGTTTATTTGCATTTTTTATTAATATTTGTATTTTTTATTATTTTATTTGTTTACTCTTATTTGTTTTTATATTATTATTGTCATTACTTTTGGAAAAAACAATATTTAGTAAAACCACACTCTTTTTCTTATTTGATTACAGGTACCGTCTTAGGACGGGTATTGTGGGCATAGTAGTTAAAATCGAGAGTTTACTCGTAAAATCGTAAGATTTTACTATTTTACATTTAAACTCCACACAAAATCGTTGTAAAAAAAATCGTATGGATCGTCGAACAAAATCGTAAAAAACGTTAACGTGTATCAAAGGGTTCACCTTCTTGGGTCTAATTTTATTCAAAATTAATGCAATTAAATTCTGACATTGTGATACGTGTTGTGATCTAACACCACCTAATTAAAATTAATGCAATGCAATTAAAATTTAAACAAAAAAATAAAGAGTCTCTTCATCTTCACTCCTCATTCCAACCCCAAATTAATGCATTAATGCAATTAAAATTTAAACAAAAAATAAAGAGTCTCTTCACCTTTAATCCTCATTCAAAGTCCATTTCAAATAAAATGTCTTTTTAACTTCTCTACACTCCTCTTCAAATGAAGAGTCTCATCTAATTGCAAATGAAGAGTCTTGTTGTTTTGCCCATTCACTTGGATCTCATTTCAAATTCAATTAAAATAAAACTAAATTAATTTAATTAAGGCAAATGAAGAGTCTCTGGAGTTTACTCCTCCTTTTTATTGCTTGATTGAGTTTTATTTCAAATCTAATTAAAATAAAACTAAATTAATTTAATTAAGATAAATGAAGAATCTTCCTTCACTCTTTCTTCTTGATTGGATTCCATTTCAATTTTAATTAAAATAAAACTAAATTAATTTAATTAAGGCATTTTAACCATCTCTTAATTCTAAAACCTCAGTCACACTCACATATCCAAAGTTATTTGAGCATACACTAACAAGATTTTCTTGGACTTCTCCTTATTAGCGAGAAAAAAATCACACTACACAACATCTCTTAATTCTAAAACCTCGGTCACACTTACATATCCAAAGTCTTTTGAGCATACACTAACAAGATTTTCTTGGACTTCTCCTTATTAGTCAGAAAAAAAAATCACACTCCACAACTCACACACTTGGGCAATATAGATTTAAATGACACTCTTAATTCAAATGGAGATGATGAACACTTGGTTGAAGGTCAAGTCCAAGGTGGTGTGGAAGATAATGATGTTCTTGTCATCCCAACTTAGAGGAGGAGAATGTCTTTATTCATGTGCTTCATAAAGGAGATAAACTAATGAAGATTCTTTTAATTTTCATTTTAATGTGAGTGATTTATATTAGATGAACTTAAGTTTTATTAAGTATTGTCAAAGTAGTTGATTTTATAGACTTAAGTTTGATGAAGTACTAACAAATGAATTGATTAGTTATGTGTGTATATTTAGTTTGTGTTTATAGGGTTGGTGACTTTAATTTGGATCTCATTTGGGCACTAGATGTTTTTACATAGATTTTACATTATTATTACTCCTCCATAATATATCCAACACATCAATTAATCTTTTTAATTACTTAATTACTTTTCATATAATACATTAAGTAAAATAGAAAAAATGTAACTATATAAACTTAAATAGTTCTGTATCAAGGTTGAATCATTCCCTCAAATACTTCTTTTAATTTCTCTTATTTATTTATTTTTTTACAAAAATTATTATATATATATATATATATATATATATATTTAAAAAAAGTAAAATCCATGATTCGTGTTACGATTTCACGATTTACGATTTTATGAACCCTCCACGATCCTACTCAAAATCTCGATTTTAACTACCTTGGTTGTGGGGGTGCTAATTTCTTCCCTACGCGTAACCGACTCCCGAATCCTAACTTTGGTTTGCAGACTTTTTCATTTTGGTTTTTTTATGGTTTTTTGATAGTAAACTATAGTGGCGACTCCAAATCTCAATCAAAATATTTTTAAATTAATTTTTTTGATCGTCCCGTCGTGATCCCAGTTACGACAGTACGTAATGCAATATATAATTTTCGTATTTAATTTGTGATTTTTTTAATAGTGATATGCCATTTCACATGCCAACAAATATCATCTTTAAGATGCTTATTCGTTTCAAAATAGAACAAAACATTAATGTTCATTTCAAAAGTTGTATGACAAGGCACTACTATCACATCCATGTTATTCATTGCTTATTCAACCACCACCCACATATTCCTAAACTCTTGTTGCTGCCATTACAAATATACAACTTTGACTTTGCCAGCTTTAAAACTTATAAGAAATTTAAGTGTGAAGTTGGAAGTTTCACATTGAGTATAGATGAGAAATATATAAGGAGAATGACTCACACTCATTGTCTTAAGGTTTTTAAGTTGAAAATTGTGTCACTACCTTATATAAGTTGAGTCATGATTCATGAATCATTAGATTCAAATCTTCCTGCTTATGTAGCGACTCTCCCAATATGTCCACTCAAAGAGCCTAAAGAAATCCATTGCGTAAGATTGAATGATTCCATGACTTGGTCCTTTCTTACTTTTTCCACCTAATGCTCGTTGTAAAACCAACCATTCTTTTTGCATTGACAAAATTTTGTTCAAGAAAGCATGCAAGCTTCGATAGACATAAACTTCTCATATACATTGGGGTAATTTATTTGGTGGGATTAATTCATTTTGAAGGACAACTAATGTCCTTGGCATTTAGGCTTTGTTTGATTGGGGGAGTGGATTTGAGGGAATAAATTTGAAAGAATTTGAGTGTATTGTGTGTGGATGGTAGGGTTGTTTGGATTAATTGATAGATGGTAAGATTTGAAGGGATTTGAGGGGAATGGTTATGAAAGTTTGAGAATGATTTGATAGATGTTATAGATTTTTTTAATTGATATATTTCTAAAATTACTAATTGACCCTTATGCACATGGCAAACCCTTAACCCACTTAAAGAGGTATTTGGTAATTTTCAAAGTCATGACCCACTTATAAGGGTATTTCGTAATTTCCACCTCATTTAGTTATTTCGTAATTTTTATTTACATCCCTTCAAATCTCTTCACATGATGGAAGATCTCATCCTGCAAATCTCTCCTAATCCATCCTCTCAAATTAGGTCAACCAAACAGAATCCATCCACCAAAATCTTCATTTCACTTTGTTTGACTTGCAAGTCCGATCACATGTTATATCTTAGTCAAACAAATTTTGTTCGCATTTTTGTGCCACTGTAAATTACAATACGCTAAAGCATACAATTTTTTTGTGACTCATGTTTGTGGCCCTTGTTTTTAGTTGTCTCAAATTTATTTATGACCACCCATGGACTTTGTGCATGATGGCGTAATCAATTATGCAACCAACCATAATCAATTATGTTATGCCACTATTTTTTGTTGCATGCTTTCTCTTTGTCCTGTTGGCATTTTGTAATTTTTATGATGTTAGGGAGGGATGTTAATCACCTGGTTAAAGAAAAAAATATTTTCATCATGAATAAACTAATATGTCATTAACATATGGATATTACAATATTCAAATTTTGTGATTACATATTTTATGTATTTATTTGTGTAAAAAAACTACATTAGTTATGTAATATATGTTTAATAAAATTTAATTATGTTTTATTTTATTAATTTTCAGTTTAATATAGTAAAATATAATTCTAAATTTGTGAATGTATGCACGTATTAAATATTGTCTTTGTCATCCTCAAAACTCCCCACAATGGAAGGGAAAAGAAGTAGTGCATGTTGATAACCCAAACCTTCCTCCAAATCTGTCTCCTTTCCCACTTTTGTTAGATCATGCATGATATTTCATAACTGAAAAACAAATGAAGAAAAAATTAGGTGACTACGAGAATAAAGTCATTATCCAATCGAAGGTAATGGATTTTTCCTTCTTTGTTATGGTTGGATTTTCATTTCCTGAGCACTTGACATTTTCAACCTTAGCAATATTTTTTTCATGGAGAGGTGATTACTATAATGACCTTGTCAAAATCTTTTACACAAATCTCACTCCTCATCGTAGATCTAGTCACTAAGTTATTAAAAAAGAAGATCAAAATAAAACTCGATGATTGGGTCCATGTTATGAACTTGAAATATGAGACACATAAGTTTAATAGGTATGATGCTTTGGTTAATATGATAAGATTAGAGCTATACAAACATCCTTGCACAGATGCTAAAAGTTTAATTGTTGAAGAATGATTATTATATTATGTTTATGCTCATATATTAAGTCATTGCGATGGTGAGTATCCACCGTCTGTAGGATGATATCTTCATAATGTAGGAAATGAAACATAATATGATTATTAATTGGTCATATTATTTCATTCAACATATGCTAAAATGCAAGAACAACGATATGTCCTTACATTACAAAAAAAAACAAAAATTACCGACGAGACAAATTCATCGAAAATGTCCAAATTGCGACAATAAATTAATTGTCTATAAATTTATCGACGAATTTCTGAGTCCATCGGTAATTACCGACGAATTTAGGATAAATCTGTCGGTAAATTCGTCGATAAATTTAACGACGGATGATATCCGTCGATAAAATCATCGATAATGATATTTTTCTGAGGGATAAGGTTCCGTCGATAAAATTTCATCGATAATGATATGCTTTTCTTATAACTTTACTCTCTTACATGTGAAATTTGACTTGACTCCAAAGTGTGGCAACAAACTAGGGTCATTGAATCTCCTAAACAGATCTTTAGAAAAATGAAATATGACGACATAGATAGTGCATAACAACATGGCAGGGTTACCATGGTAAACAACATGACCCTGATAAAGAAAACCCAAGAATCGTAGATAAAGACTTTGGAGTTGAATGAGATCAACCCGATCTTTGTGATAATGGTAATATGTTGAGATTGTTAGGATGTGCATTATTTGAGATTGTTAGGATGTGCATTATTTGAGATTGTTAGTATGTGTATTTTTTGAGGACTTGTCGAAAAAAAGTTATCCTGACATTATTGGTACTGTTGAATATAATGGGCTTAGCCCATATTTTCTATTAGTCTGTTACTATTTTTATCTATAAATAAATAGTTCCTTATGTGTATTTTACACAAGGAAGATAAATTCATAATTATTTTTTCCTTTAGTTTAACATTGTATCAAGAGCTTAGGGTTAGGTTAATTTTTTTTTTGTAAACTCATTGTTCACCATTGTTTTCTTGCAGCCATCTCCGTTGCTCTTATACACTGTTTCGCTGCCCTACTCCATTGTTGTCAACGACTGCTTATCTTGATAAGAGTTTGTATGATTTTTTAGGATTTTTCTTACTCTTTTAAGGTGGTTTCTCTCACTTTATCTATGGTCTCTTTTGCTGCCTTTAATGAATTTCTTAAATTGTATGAGGATCGTCAAAACTCTGTTTTCACTGCTTCTGTTGCACATAAAGTACATCTTTTGTTGGCATCACTCATTCCAATTCTCTTGGTCATTGGGTTCTAGACTCGGGTGCCATATATCACATTACTGGTAATAAAACTTTTTTCTTTTATATCTACCTCTGGTTATTTACCTTCTATTACCATGGCTAATGGCTCTAGGGTCTCATCTCATGGTGTTGGTACTACTCATCTCATTCCTTCGCTGTCTATTGATAATGTTTTCTATGTTTCCGAGTCTCTCTTTAACTTATTATCTATTAATCGTCTCACTCGTTCCCTTGATTGTGTCATTTCTTTTACCAAAGATTTTGCATGTTTGCAAGACCAGAGTTCGAGTTGGATAATTGGCTCCAGATGTGAGTCTCATGGTCTTTATCACCTATGAACATTTGCACATGTTAGCACAGTTATGGATTCTCCGTCTCTTTTTCATGCTCAGGGTCATCCTAGTCTTGCCAAGATGCAGCAGCATGTTCCAAGTCTATCCTGGTTATCCAATTTGTCTTGTGACTCATGTCATTTAGGAAAACAAAGTCGTAGCTCTTTTCCCAGTAGTGTTTCACAACGTGCTTCGTCCCCTTTTCCCTTAGTTAATTCAGACATTTGGGGACCAAGTCGTGTCAAGTCTAATTTAGGATTTCAATATTTAGCTACTTTTATTGATGATTTTTCAAGATGCACTTGGTTATTTTTAATGAAAAATCGTTCTGAGTTATTTTCTATATTTCAAACTTGTTTTAATGAAATTAAAAATCAATTTGAAGTTTCAATTCAAATCTTATGTAGTGATAATACTCGTGGGTGTCTTTCTCATTCTTTTAAAACTTCTATGAAATCTCATGGCATTCTTCACCAAACTTCATATGCTTATACGCTTTAATAGAATGGGATGACTGAGCGCAAGAATAGACATCTTGTTGAAACTACTCGCACTCTTTTAATTCATGGTGGGGTTCCTCAACGGTTTTGGGGTGATGTTATTCTTAGTGCATGTTATTTAATTAATCGTATGTCATCTTCAGTTTTAAAGAATAAGATTTCTCATTTTATTTTATTTCTTCATGAACCTCTTCATCCCTTACTTCTTAAAGTTTTTACGTCTAGTTGTTTTGTTCACAATTTTTTTTGTTCTTGATAAATTATTTGCTCGGTCACACAAATGTGTCTTTTTAGGATTCACTAGATCTCAAAAAGGATATAAATGTTTTTCACCATCTCTTAACCGCTACTTCATTTCTGCATATGTCACATTTATTGAGTCTTCTTTTTATTTTAAGTCTTTATCTTCTTCATCTAATCAAGTATATATTTCAGTTGTCTTTAATACTTTGGTTGTGCCTAGTGTACCTAAAGATTCCTTTCATCCACCACCTCTTCAGGTTTACAGTCATCATCAGACTTCTCATTGTCCATCCGATGACTTATTTCTTGTGCCAACTCTTCCGCATCCTTTAGCTCTAATAGTTGAACCTGATCTTCCCATTGTCATTCGTAAAAGTATACATTTTACTAGTAATCCCTCTCCACATTATACTACATTAAGTTATCATTGACAATCTCAACCTTTTTATACTTGTCTTTCACTATTTCTTTTGTGTCCATTCAAAAAATTGTAGGTGATGCCTTAGCCCATATTGGTTGTCGTCAAGCAATATTTGATAAAATAAGTTATCTTCAAAATAGTGAAATTTGGAAACTCGTTCCTTTACCTTCTGCAAAATTTATTATTGGTTGCAGGTGGGTTTTTGCTATCAAATTTTGTCCTCACGGTACTATTGATCATCTCAAATCTCATCTTGTAGTTAAAGGTTATACACAATATTTTGGTTTATACTATGGTGATACCACTACTATAAAGTTGCTACATAGTGATCGAAAAAATCAGTCACTATCGATGACCGAATCAGTGATCGAAAAAATCGGTCACTAATAGTGACCGAAAAAATCAGTCACAAATTCGGTCACAGATTTGGTCATAAAATTGGTCACAGAATCGATTACAGATTCGGTCACAAAATCGATCACAGAATTGTTCACAGATTCAGTCAAAAATTCAGTCACAGATGATAATAATAATAATAATTTTAACAATAATAATAGTAATAATAATAATAATAATAATAATAGTAATAAAAATAATAATAATAATAATAATAATAATATCAATAATAATAATAATAAGAATAATTATAGTAATATCAATAATAATAATAAAATAAGAAGAAGAACACTAATAATAATGATAATAATAATATCAATAATAATAATAACATCAATAATATTAATAATAATAATAATAATAATAATAATAATTATTATTATTATTATTATAAGAAGAAGAATAATAATTATAACAATATCAATAATAATAATTAATAATAATAATTTTAATAATATTAATTATAATTATAATAATATGAATAATAATAAGAATAATAATAATATGAGTAATAATAATATCAATAATAATAATAATAATAGTAATAATAATAATAGTAATTGTAATTGTAAATGTAATTGTAATAATAAGTATAAAAATAATTATAACATGACAGTAAAGTAGCTTTGGTCTGATGGTTGTAGGTTCTCTTAAGCTGGTGAAAGGTTCTAGGTAAGTAATAATAGGAATAACAGATGTTAAAATAATTTTTTTCAATAAAAATAATATTCGAAAATTTTTTAAAAATATTTTTTAAATCGGTCACAAATTCAGTCACAGAATCGGTCACTATACATCAGCGACTAGCAAAATAGCGACTGAAGCGTTTGGTCACTAAATCGGTCACTGTTTTAATCAGTGACCGATTTTGGTCATTTAATGATTAATTTTTTTGTCACTATTAATGATTTTTCTAGTAGTATACTTTTTCTCTAGTGACAAAGATGACTTTTGTTTGCTTATTCATGGCTATAACAGCTCTTCAAAGATAGTCTTTTTGTCAATTGGATGTCGAAAATATTTTTGTTAATGGGGATTTGTAGGAAGAAGTTTATATAGAGAAACCTCCAGGTTTTATTATTCAGAGGGGGTGTTTTGGATTGGTATATCGTCTCTACAAATCTTTATTTGGCCTTAAACAGTCTCCTAGGGCTTGGTTTGGAAAATTTAATAGTGTTGTTTAACAATTTGGTATGACTCGCACTGAGGCAGATCATTCAATTTTTTACCATCACTCAAGCTTGGAAATATAATAAATTCTAGGTCCCCATAAAGATTTAGTAAAAATATTAGCTAACTGATCATTCGAATTAACAAATTCAGTCTTGATATCTCTAGATATAATTTTCACTCGAATGAAATAAAAATCAATCTCAATATGTTTAGTCCTTTCATGAAAGACAGGATTGAGTTAATATGAAGAACAACCTGATTATCACATGTAAGTGCCATTTGAGTGGCCTCTCCAAACTGTAATTCTTTAAGTAAATTTTTAAGCCAAATAAGCTCACACGTAGCTAAGGCCATAACTCTATATTTTGCTTCAGCACTAGAACTTGTCACAACATGTTGTTTCTTGCTTTTCCAAGAAATCAAATTATCACCAATAAGAACACTATCGAGAAGTAGATTTTCTAGGGATCCTGCCCAATCAACATCTAAATAACATACAACTTTACTATGGTTACTATGACCACATAGTAAGCCTTTTCCATAAGAACCTTTAATATACTTCAATATACGGATAACTATATTCCAATGCTCAACACATGGGGAATTAAGAAATTGTCTCACCACACTAACTGCAAATGAAATATTAGGACGAGTAACAGTAAGATAATTCAATTTTCTAACTAACTTTCCATATTTCTCAAGATCTGAAAGAGGCTCCCCTGATTAGGTAGAAGTTTGGCATTAGGATCCATGGGTGTTTCAACAGATTTTGAATTCATCAATCCAGTTTCCTCCAAAATGTCCAATGCATACTTTCTTTGAGAGATAACAATACCATGGTTAGATTGTGCTACCTCAATTTCCAAGAAATACCTGAGTTTGCCAAGATCTTTGGTCTGAAAGTGGTGACAAATATGTTTTTTATTTGAGACATGCCATGGTTATCATTACTTATAAGAACAATGTCATCAACATATACCGCTAGATAGATAAACCTAAATGATCTGTCTCACTACGAGTCATACCAAATTGTTGAACAACATTGGTGAATTTTCCAAACCAAGCCCTAGGAGACTACTTAAGGCCATATAAAGATTTACAGAGACGACATACCAATCTAGAAGACTCTCCCTAAGCAACAAACTTGGAGGTTGCTCCATATAAATTTTTTCCTCCAAATCCCCATTAAGAAAAGCATTTTTAACATTCAATTGATAAAGAGGCCATCCTTGAATAATTGCCATAGCTATGAATAAATGAACAGAAGTCATCTTTGCCATTAAAGAAAGAGTATCACCATACTCTAAACCAAAAATTTGTGTATAACCTTTAGCTACAAGACGAGCTTTGAGACGATCAATAGTACCATCAGGACCAACTTCAATAGCAAAAACCCACTTGCAACCAACAACAGATTTCCTAGAAGGTAAAGGAACGAGTTCCCAAGTTTCACTGTTCTGAAGAGCACTTATTTCATCAAGCATTGCTTGACGCGAACCAAGATAGGCTAAGGCATCACCTACAGTTTTTGGAATTGACACGAAAGAAATAGATGAAAGACAAGTATAAAAAGGTTGAGATAGTCTATGGCAACTTAATGTAGTATAATGCGGAATGGGATTACGAGTAAAACATATACCTTTACGAATGACAATGGGAAGATCAGGTACAATTGTCGAAGCCGGAGGGAGCGAAAGAGCTGGCACAAGAAGAGAATCATCGTTGACTGTAAACCTGAAGAGGTGGTAGATGAGAGGAATCTTTAGGTACACTAGACACAACTGGAGTATCAAAGACAATTGGAATATGTACTAAGATAAATATCTTTTCACAATCATTTTTATAGATAAGAATGAATATGTGGACCCATTTTCTATTATTTATCATTAACACATCATCTTAGTACTAATCTGCTTATGACTAAACCAAAAATAAGTTGAAGGATAGGTTGAACTACAACTATATAGTTACAAATGAGTAATGACTAATCATGACTTCTCTATAAATAGAAGCGGTACTGAAGCTACAAATCACACCAAAATATAATGTATGTGAGGGAAGCTCTGCTTCACACTCTCACGGTAGGGAAATGAGATATGCATATATATATATATATATATATATATATATATATATATATATATATATATATATATATATATATATATATATATATATATTACATTTTGTTTTGTAATTCTGTGAGGTACCCCTAATCCTCACGACTATAAGAACTAATATTTTCTTTGATTTATCAAAATCTCTTTTCTGATTTCACTCAGGTTTCTTTACAAAATATTTCATTACATGAGATAAAATGGTTTCACAACTCATATTTCAAACTTCAGTTTATATATGAAATATATTTTGAGACTCTGAAACTTCACTACAAAATATTATTGATAATCTTTTACTGATGATTATTGTTATTTCCCTTATGGAGGAAAAGGTCTTATTATCATGTTGTATCATTTTGGCACATCCATTAATGGAGGATTTGATTCCTTGAAAATTGAGATGAGTTGATGGTTGAGTTTGATATGTGCACATGCTCATTTATCCTGACTAGTCATTATTGATTGTTGTCTTTATTATTATCATATGATTCTCAATGTTCAAATGCAATATGAGTGAAGATAGTATAATTGAATATAATAACAATGGTATTAATAATGACAAGGGACTTTCATCCAAATGTTTGGTGAATATTATTTCCCAAATATTATTCTCAAAGTTGTTCGGATGAAGCAGAAAATGGATATTACACACACATATACACACATAACCCAAACCCTATATATATATATATATATATATATATATATATATATATATATATATCACTTTCATGTGTTTTTCTTGTTTTGATACATGAACTGCAACTGAATAATTAGAGGGAGTCTTCATGATCTTTTAATGGATTTTGACTCAACCTAATCTTCTGGAGGCTCTGGTAGGACACATGTCAATGGATGGTGTCCCAACCTATCCTCCAGAAGAATCTAATAAAACAGAGGAGGTTGGAGGACTTTGAAGAACAACTCGTCTCAAGCAACACTGGACTCCATCAACTTGGAGTAAAAGGAGTTACAGCTCAGAGTCGTAAGAGACGAAACACTCCAACTTCTATCTTAGTGTAGCAAACAAAACTAGTTTTACTTAGTATAACTATTAATTCAACTCAATAAAATATATTCTATCAAAGTCTTTCTCATCTAATTTTGCTCCACTAGACAAAAAAAAAATCATGAATACTTAAACATAACAGATAAACCAAAATAGGTCGTAAACACTAATAGACGCAGAGCTATAATTATAATTATAACTTCATCAAAAGAATGATATTTCGTCTAATATCATATATTGTCATATTCTCTATTCTATATCTAATTCTTATACTATATATTGTCATATTCTCTATTCTATATCTAATTCTTATACTACAAACCTCTATTAATTTAACAAACTTCTATTAATTTAAATTCTAGTATATTAGTTTCATAAGATAGATTTTATTTAAATGGGTCCACACTACTCTTACTTTGGTACTACATAAGTTATGTTATATTATATTACATATACATAAGTTATGTTATTATATTACATATGATTCACATCGGTAGGACACAAGCAAGATTTTATTAAAACTTTACCATTTAATAGATAAAGTTATGTAAAATTTTCTTTCTAGTTCTTTTCCTCTTTTATATATATATATATATATATATATATATATATATATATATATATATATATATATATATATATATATATATATTGAAAAAGAGATTTGACACGCATCAAAATACACTTGAAGACAAATTATGCTTTATTTATGTATTTTATTGTGCTTTGCTTTATTTATGTATTTTATTATGATTTGCTTTATTTATGTATTTTATTATGTTTTTATTATTTATGTATTTTGTTATGTTATTTTTCTTTTATTCGATAGTTGTAATAAACATTGAATAATTTTCATATTTAAATTTAAATTTGGTTTCTGCAACATTATTTTTAGTCACATCACTATAGCAAAAAATAAAATTTTCAACGAGACAAATCCATTTGAAACATCCAAAATTTATCGTATTAATCGATGGATTTTTGACAAAAATAAAATTTGTTGGTAAATTGGTTGTAGGTAAATTTACTAACGGATGTTTTGAGTCTGTCGGTAATTATAGACGGATTTATTTATCGGTAAATCTGTCGATAAATCTATGAATATTAATTTTATTATAAAAAATAATTTCTGTAATTAACGAAAGATTAAATTCGTCAGTAAATCTGTCGATAATGATATTTTACCGATAGATAAAATTCCGTTGATAAAATTTCGTCAATAATTTTATTTTTTATTGAAATGAATATCACTCTTTTACTAAAAAAAAAAACATGTTTAAATTTAAATTCTAAGTCCAATTTCACATGTTAAAAAAAATAATTCACCTTTACCATTTTATATTCATGTGAAAAAATAATTTCAACCTCAATTCCAATTTATTATTTATATACTTATGAATATATATATATATATATATATATATATATAAAATTAACAAAATAAATAGATTTATCTCAATATTTTTGCATTACATAAACAAATTACCTCATAACTATTCATTATTCAAATTTAATTATACTTGTTTTCAAAATTTCATTATACAATATAATCATTTTTACTTTTTTTTTTCAGTCACTTAAACCGCACTAAACAGACTTTTCCTTCAAATCCATCCACTTTCTCTTAATTCAAAAAAATATCACTTTTCATTATCTTTTCTATAACGATGAATTTCATTGTAGAAATTTCAATTATCCGATTTGTTTAAGCTAAAAAAGCTAGAAGAGTTAAATATGATCTATAATAAATTTGAGGACCATTTCGCTTGTCTTTTGTATACATGACATGTCTTCCGATATTAGAATTATTTTAAAAGTCACTTCTTTATAAATTTTGCTTCTAACCTTTACAAGTCTTACTCGCTTGAATATTTTAATTTTCAATATGATCTATAATAAATTCTCTTATCCGCACTGCCCTAGAATCAACCCCAAAAAAGTCACTGGATATGATTGGAATGAATTGTTTTCAAACTTCTTGTCCTAGAATTTTTTCTTAATTATTGAATCTACATAGCTAAGCACGTATATTCTCTTTTTTTTTTCATTGGCTAATTACTTGCGTTTCCCCCGTCACTTGCGGGAAAGACTTCCGTCATAGCTATACCCAATTGGAAATAGTTATGCTTAGAGAAATGTTGTATTTCTCGTTCTCAAATAGACGGACATTCAACAAAAATGGAATCACAGATAATACGAAAAAAAATTAGCTAGGATACCTACGTTCTAACACGGGAAAAAGAAGTAAATGAGAAGGTTATAAGTTTAATTTTTTTTATTAATCTAAGTTTACATACGAAATTTTCGTATATAATGTTTGTTGAAATCCGTAGATAATATTTCATATATAATATTTAATTTACATACGGATATAATCTTTATGTAAAATTTTATATGTAATGCTTAATTTACATACGGATTTATATTCGTATATAATATTCCGTATATAATAATTAATTTATATATGGATTTATATTTGTATGTAATATTCTGTAGATAAAATTAACTCTTTATCGTGTATTTAGAAATATTTTTTATACAAACTTAAAACTTATATAAATACAACTCTATAGAGTGAAATCTAAAGTAAAAGTCTATTATTGTTTAGAAGGTTTTATACATACATTCATATATGATCATATATAAATATAATAATTACAACACAAGAAAAAAAGTAAGGATGAAAAGAAGATTACAATGTATATAAGGTATAAATGAAATGAAATAATAATATTTAAAATCTATTAATATTAAGTATCATATTTTCATTTCAAATTCATATAAGTTATACATGGACTACATGACACATATAGATAACATATGGGCTACATCACATATCTGGAAAACCCATTAAGTATGTCCTTATTAGAGACCCTCTCCATTTATCATGATTTATAGATAGGATAAGATAAGATAAGATCAAACATCCAATGTTGAGTGTCACCAGGGGTTCTGGTGTATGAACTTCTCACCATTTGATATCCTAATCTACTTGACTTGGATCATTAATGGTGAAGTTAGAATATCTTTGTTAAAATATAGACTTTCATACTTAATGTATAATCATATAACAACTCATGTAATTTAAAATATATGATATCAATTTCATTCACATTCTATCATTCTGGTGAATACAATACACATGAATCAAAAATATCAAATTATCATTCCATCAACATTTAAGAATCCTTTCCAACATAAAAAATAACATAGAATATCATTTTCATACAACATATCAAGTAGTCTATAAAAGGGGTTTAAAATCATACATTTCAACATTTTCACACAAGAAATAATCAAACAATTTTATCAAATAATTTCTCTGCAAAAGAAATTGAGACTTGGGACCATGTTTCCTTTACATCCACATCTTCTAACCTAGAGTACTATTAAAATATTAAAACTAGCTTCTTTTATTTAGAAATTTCAATCTTAACACAATTTCAAAGTCAAATAGTGATATAACTCCAAAATCTTGAAATTTACAACCAATTTTCTAAATATAACCAAAATTTATATAATAAAATAAATTGAAAGAATTATTTTTCTTAACCAATATTTTAAAGATTAATAACAAAATAAAGAATAAAGAATCTTTAAAATAATAAAAATTTACTCTAGTTGAAAATATGATAAAATTATTTCTTGTCAGAGAAAGGTGAACTTAGAGTCGAGGAGTTCAATTTTACTTGTATATTTCAGTTTTATTTAACTTTTAATTTAAAGAAAACATCAATAAAGACGGTAATAATTCTAAAATAATTTGGGAAGACTCTTGTGATCTAAGGATGAATAATACATTGACACGAAGATGGAAGTAATGTACGTTCGGTCCTACATAATAATTAATAAATTGGATTATTGATACGTATGAAGCGTGCAGAATGGGAGAATTAAGCGCGTGATAAAGTATGTAGAGTTGGTGGTTTGGTATTTAAAGGAGGGAAAGGAAATGGT